>Ga0116231_10003600_pt1 | contig 32078 bp, 17 predicted proteins | sample S1TSphgellanicum_2_FD_89695 | JGI IMG/M metagenome (GOLD analysis project Ga0116231, IMG submission 89695) | Host-associated microbial communities from peat moss isolated from Minnesota, USA - S1T2_Fd - Sphagnum magellanicum MG | ecosystem: Host-associated > Plants > Peat moss > Unclassified... | reverse complement strand
TCATCTGTAGGAAGATGTGGAAAAAGTGGGCAATTATCTGAAGAAAGATTTAGCCAAACCTGGCTACAAATCCAAACATGAAAGCACAAAGCGTTGGGGGTGGCTGGAGTGGCGTAGTCACAGATTACCCACTAGTTATTTCATAATCTGAACCTTATTTTTTCGGGAAAATAATGCGTACTTTACCGGGATGCGTACTTAAACGGGTGCGTACTTAGGCGGGAGGCTACTGTAATAGTATATTTTCAAAATCAGATTTAACTTAGTTGAAAGATAATGTTTAGCCTTTGAAATTGTCCTATTATACTCATGGGTGCACATGCAATTACAACTTATGGCTTCACCTAAACCATGTTCTAATGATGAACTGTAGTTATATGCATTATGGAAAAACCTCTATGCCCAACATTTCTTAGGCGTTTATTTGATTCATGGTAGTCATTATCCCCTTGTACCTTGCCACCATTATTTGATACATCCATTGTGGTTTTCAATTTCCATGGATTTCATTTTCCATTTCCAATTCATAAAAGTCCATTTTGGTGGTGGTGGATGAAGATGATTTTTTTATTTTGTAACAAAATAGTAACTAATGAAAAAATAGCCAAGTTATTTCTTGATCATTTTTTCTAGTATCATGGCCTCCTTGAGAATATCATCTTTAATTGTGGACCTAAGTTTGCATCAAGGTTTAGAAAATATTCTTTGAGCTTATAAGTGTGGAGGTGAAATTATTGTTGACTTTCCACCCCTAGACATGGGCAATGGGCAAACATAACAAGTCAATCAAGTCTTGAAGCAACATTTGCAATGCACAACTAATTATTATCAAAATAATTCGTTAAATCTCTTACCCACAGTAGAGTTCACGTATAATAATAAGGTAAATTTATCAACAAGTCAAACACTTTAATTTGCAAATCATGGTTTACACTTTAAGTTTGTTATATTGCAATGTGTGAATGTATGAAATGAAAGAGATTGTTAATTTTAGGTTGTCAAAATGACAATTGCAATACCTCATCCATTGGGAAGGCTACAACATTAATGAACGAACATGGGAGCCATCATCATTATGTTGATCGCCTAAATTGGATGTGTTAGTGGTGCACACTTCTAATGTATGTGCCCTCCCCACATGCCTATTCACCAAGCATTTAGTACGCCACCAACCTTCAATGTTCATAATCCCATCCATATTACTAAAAAATGCATGGACAAACCACTAAAGCCAACCACCCAATTTAACTTTAGCTTGTTTTCACATGACACAAACCACTCATGATTTTGTTGAGTGGGCAAATTCCACCAAAAATTCACCAAAGTGGTCATGTAGTGGGAGGCAACATTGGTTTAGGAATTTTTTGCCCAAAATGCCTTCATGCATAGTTGAAAATTTTCCATTCCACCTTTTCAAACCTCTTGGATGGTTTTTCTTAGTGGTCATTCTAGGCATTATGCATAAGGTTAACCACCTTACAAGGTGGGTAGGTAGGTAGATAACCACCATGTAATTTAAATTCCACATGGCTTAAATTGGGTGGCCAATGTTTAAATGCCACATGTTTGTAATTAAATTTGCATCGACAAGGTAAATACATAAAAACAAATACTAAGTAAGTATAGGTAGAAATATACCTAGGCTAAAGTAATTAATCTATACATAGACTATATCATAGCCCATGTACCAAGGTTAGATACAAGTATGCAATTTCTTATGTACCTACCTAGGTATAACCTAGCTTATATATACCTAGTCTATACATACTTAAATTCCACCTACTTAATTTATATATACATAGCTTCTACATATTTACCTTGTAAATATTTAGCTTTAAACATATAAGTTACACCACCTAAATACCTTACCCCATCATGTTTATATCCTACATATACCCTAGCCCTGCATATAAATTGTTCACTATATAAATACCTTAGTTTACATATGTAGGTTAAATGAATATCCTAAATACCCTACCTTACATACCCTATTTATACCATACCTTTCATACCTTACATATATCCTACCCAACTGACCTATGCCTTTCCTATAAAACCTACCCTTACATATAAGCTACATTATTTAAATACCCTACATATACCTTATGTTAACCTAAATATCTTATCCTATATACCTACCCTACCTATACCCTATGCTAATTAATACCTTACCAAGTTACATACATAGGCTAAGTGATAGTGGCCTAACCAAATGTTTTTTAGTAGTGGATGTGCATGGTCATCATTTCTTCCCCAACAAACACCATGGCAACATTCTCCCAACATTTTTGCCCCATGTGGTTAACACACCCAAGCTTTGTTGTTTGTCAAATAGAAAAGTTGATCCACCTAATGTCATGTCAATATGTTTGGCTCCCAAAAAAACGATCCTTGAATTTTATACAACATAAGGATGAGGTTGCAAATAACCATATAACAATTAGATGTTGAAGAAATGGCCCAAGGTTGACATTAAAGCAATAAATTGATTACCAAAACAAGTGGATGCTTATGAAAGGATTTTAAGCACCCACAAAGTAGTATTTTGATTATTGACACAATCATAGAATAACCAAATGTTTAACAAAGGAATAATTTGCTTAGCAAGGGAGTTGATTAGTTGAGAAGGAATGAATTCATAAACATAACAATCATTATAAGTACCAAATTAAACACTAAACATTAAAATTAACACATGGACCCCAATGCAATGGCTTTGACTTTAAATCATAAAATAGGTGAGGACAAAGGACACATATTTTGAAGGAATATCTATGCATTTCTAAAATACAATTTGATGATACAAGTGGAGCTCCAATGTTAGGATTTATGTTAATTGTAATGAAGTCCCCTAAACCCTGAATGATAAACAAAGAAAAAAACACCTTCGATGAACTTCAAACACAAGATTTGTTGGCATTATTATAGCAATGGGATGACAAAATATTGACTTACATGATTTTCTTTATGCTTGTGCCTCTTCCTTAATGCATTTGTGAGGCTATTGTTCAAGTCATCCACACCAAGCTTAATAGCTAGAGCCCAAATCTCTTCATGTGGTTCTTGTACTCCCTGAAAACCCAATCATTCATGATGAAATACTTCCTTACATATAGAACATTTTTGTGTTCTTTGAAGAATTGAGCAAGGCAAAGGGTGGTATGTATGTTTGCAAGAAGCAACACCACATCAAATAAATTGTACCAATTTTTGTTATAACCACAAGGTTGTAGAAGAATGTAACATGAACCACCATGATCATCATCAACAATAAGGGGAGATCGATGCAAAATTGTCTTAGGGCAATAGGAGAATCCTCCCCCTTGTTGCATTTCTCCCAACTATTGGTCAATAACTTGGATTTTTTGCTCTAAAAGTGCAAGCCCTTTTGTTGTACAAACAATGTTAGAATTGACTTTCCACATATCTATGTAGCTTGTAGATCATTTTCACCCTACATGGCATTTTGACAATTGTCTTCCAATAATGTTTGAAATACTTTTTTTTTTCCCTCCAAGGTTGGAAGCTTTTCAACTAATACCTTCACATCTTCATGCACTACTAGAAATCATATCATTTGCAACCATTCCATGTGTGATTGTGTGCAATTAAATGTCACCTATGACTACAAATGATTGCATATGCAACTAATTTTTAAATTTGGATGGATTTTTGTCTTCCTTTCAACTAAGTTGCGACTATGACCTATTTCATCTTTCCAATAGGTTGATTTTTCATGATGTCTTTTTATTTTTCACAACATCGTATGTACATTTAGTTGCACATGTAACCAAGATAATCACATTATAGTTGCATAAGGTACCTAATAGTTACATGTATAGACTATTTAATAATACATAGGTACATATATGTATATACCTACCTACCTACTATGTACCTATTTACTTAATTACTAGCTAAGTAGCTACCTACCTACATTAATAGAAATCAGCCAAAATGCAACCATTGCATTTGTGATTACATGGGACTTGTTGTCATTTGTAAATAGGTTTGGGAGTGTTTGCAACTATAAGATCAAATTTCAACTATTTTGATCATTGTTGCAATTATGTTGTAACTATTGATAATTTCATCCTATTGGTTGGATATTTTTAAATTTTATTTTCATCCATGGATATGTTAATATCTCCCATTAATCACATAGTCACCAAGTTAATTGCACCCCTAAAGGATTTCTATGGTGAATTAGGGTATATTATTATGTATTTATAAATTGTATTTAAGATATATTACCCATATAATAAATTTCTATTTTTTGGTATATTAATTATGTATATATATGTATCATGTTCATATATTGAATATAGAAATTGATATTTGTGATTTGAAAATTTTTATTTCAATTTTAAAATCGATATTTCAATTTTGAAAAATGGTAACAAGAGTTATAACAAATCAAATAGTGAGAAAATTAATAATGACAAAATAGTTAACCATTGGCTACATTAATAATTTAGTAAATAAATAATAATAGTAGTAATAATAATAAAATTATTATTATTATTATTAAATAACTATAACAAACGAGATAATAATAATGACAAAATAACTAGCTAGGCTAGCTATTAATTATTAGCTACAATAATAATAATATATTATTATTATTATTTATCAACTTTTATAACTTATAATAATGGATATAGTTAGGAGGTAAACTGAACTAAATCTAACCTAGGTACCTAGCTTAACCTAACCTAACCTAACTTAACATAGTTAGTTAATAAGTAATTGTTAGTACATGCAACTAGGTTGCAACTAGATTGTAGCTATAAACTTATCCCATATCTTTTGTGTTTGCTTTCAAGTTTGGAAAATATATAAATAAGTGCATTGGAACATTGAAAATGATTTTTAGTTGCATATGACATAAGCAACTAAAACATAGTTGCATAGGCTAGTCATAAAAAAACCATTTTTTTTCTAGTGATGCATAATAATATCCTTCAAAGGATTGTCAAGGCTATTAGTGCCTTTGACCTACAAAATCCACATGATGAATAATTTAGGTAAACATAAGCAATTCACAAAAAACATATGAAGAATATGAACATGTAAACATCACACACATGACGATGCACAATTTAGAATTTTAAATTATTACACAAATTGATCTTCAAGGAGTAAAGTAAAATATTACACCCTTGAGTGCATGCATAATCATGCATGATTTGGAACCTCAAACTATAATGCAAATCAATCATCAAAGGACAAGTTGCCATGCTACATCTTTGATTGCATGAAGAAGTTGTAGAAGGCCATGAACCTCTTGGGTGCAAAAAAAGTCAAATGAACCAAAAACCATGTCAAACAATTGAAAATTTATAAAATTTGTCAAACATATTTATGTAATGCCTCTTTAATATCATGTTGATCAAGGAAATTTGTGCTAAATGATTTATACAAGTGTTGAAGAATTTTTTAAAAATCATTTAACTTACTAAATTGAGTTTTGGTTTTGGTAAAGGACTTTTGAGCTTTAATACAAAAAATCAATTTTATAAAGCACTAGGCTAAGGACTACTATAATAAAGAAAATTTGATGGGAATTTTTTTGAAATGATGATAACCTACCATCCACATATGAAAAGCACTCATAATTTAAAAAAATTGGTACCTCAATTTTTTAGAAATTCAAAATATAATTTCAGAATTTTCAAATTTTAAGAATCATTTGCTAAATATAAATGGGTCATAATGTGTATGAAATATGAAAAAAATTGTGGCTTATGATATAAAAAACTAAAGCTTAAAGTAGGTGTCATATATAGTTTTTAAAAATTAAAACAAATCATGTAATTTATTGGGGGAATTATTGATATTTTAAAAACATGACATTGCAAAAAAATCTTCTCTATAAAAATGTCAAAATGTTCACAAAGGGCCCATTTGTAGTTGAATCCTTTGTCACCATTGGTTCATTTGATTGTGATTGCGCCCTCTTCCTCATCCTTGTTTGTGCCTCATGGGCTTTTGGAAGTAAATCTCATTGATTTGTTAAAAAAGACACAATTCTACCAATTTTGTTTCATGTTTTGCCTTCTATTCCAAGTGCTTGACCTTTTGTTTTGACTTGCACAAAATTTCATTGAAAACATCATATAGTTCTTGAATGTCAACTAGTACAATAGGTGTGACTAACGTAGGGACACTAAAAAACATTGCCAACAATTGCTTTTACAATGGGAGGCTTTTCCTTTGCAATCTTTCAACCTTGAATGATGACATTATCATCTCCAAGAAAGGCCAACCCTCCATGCCACTCCCATTGTGACTCCGAGATTCAACCCCATGAGCAAGCTTTCACTTTGCTATCTCTTCTTTCTTGAATTTCTTTATAGTGGTAAAAGTTGTGAGCTTTACCCAAATTACTTTTAAACACTTCTTTTAAACAATGTAACCTTTGACAAACCACAAATAAAACTCATAGTTGGTTACATTACAATGGCCATAGTACTATTAGTACAAGCACAACAACTTCAAGTTTATGTTTGGATCCATATTTGGATTTGTGGTTTTGAGAATCTTGGACTTTCCAAACACCTCCATGATGTCTACATTGGTCACATGTGCACTTATGATCTATGTTTTGGGGTTCAAGCCCTTATTACTCAATCCTTTGACGATTGCAAAAAACTCTTTGGTTTGGAGCTTGTAATTTAACTTCTCCCAAGTTTTGATATCTCCTTTGACCTCACAAACTTGTGCCATTTTTTCTAACCAATTTGATAAGTGATTGGAATAAGCAAAGTGAAAATTTGACACAATATAACTTAATAAGGTAATAAGCTCCAACTAATAGGAACCAAAGCTACCTCCTAAGATACTTATGTTTTTTCAATGTTCTTTTGAAAAATATTTTGAAGTCTTTTCAATACATAATTTAAATTTTTAAAAAAAATCTTCAAAGTTTTGTTAATATTACTGCGTAAGTTCATGCTAAAAGGACCACCCCTTGCCCCCTTGGTTGCTTAAAAACGATTGTTTAATTTAAAATAGTTTTAGAATATTTTCCAAAAAGTCTTCAAAAAATCATCAAAAGTTTTTAGATTTTTTTTATACTATTATTTTAAGGTTTACATTCAAATTTTGCCCATAATATATCATTTAAAAATATTTTCAAGGCCATTAACATGTCTTTTTTGTTGTAAAAGGAGTGATTACAAGTGTTTTAAAAGTGCTTTTAGATGTCTTTCATTTATTAGATTAATTTTAAATTTATTCACATGTTCCCATGGTATAATTTAAATGTTATTATATAGATTAATCCAAAAATTTCAACAAAAATTTAAATTATCACACAAAATATGAAGTATTAAAAACTAATTACAATATGAAATGATCGTTTTATTGTGAATTCACCATATTATGTTAAGGTTTATATTTAAAATTTTCCAAAACTATGTCATTCAAAAAAAATTCAAATTGTGCACTGTGTGTTTTTACTATTTAATTATTATTTAATATAACTAGTTATATAACATAACAAATGTTTTTTTTGTGTATTTTTTACTCATTCTAGATTGATTCTAATTTTTTGGACACGGATATCAATATATTGTAAATAACATTGTATAAAAACATGTCCATTTGTAGTTCTTTCTTTTTTTACAATTTGAAACACACAAAATTAAACAATGGTTATGACTACTAGTGGTACATGTTATTGCAACTACACCCAATCATGTAGACGCATAGAAACACTTTGAAACATTTGCATATGTATTTACAAAAAAAAGGTGAATTAGACATAAATTGCAAGAGATGCACATGTGGAAACATCTAATGAAAACCTCGTATTACAATTGACCCCCTAAACAACCAAAGAAGTTAAAAGACAAAATTTTCACCAAAGTCATCCTAATTGAACTTTGAATTTTTGGTCAATGTAGGTACTGACCCAATTAATGATAAAAACCCATGCTTAGACTATGGGAAAAAAATTCACCATTGATTGCACGAAGGAATGTGTCCTTGGCATGCCATGGTGCCTTATATTAACTTTGCACTCTACATAGGTTTTTAATGTTCAAGTGGCACATAAGTGACATTCATGGACAAAATTCTCTCAAATGGGTGAATGCATATTCAAATGTGTAGAATAAATTAACACAAGGTGGTAGTTTTTAGTACTTGCTTAAATTTGATGCGTCATGATGGACAATTGGAAAATATTTGTGATGAAAATTTGCAACGGATGATGGTGTAGCCCCATATATCATTATGTTGGGGAATCCATGCTCAAATGAACAATTCAATTATGAATTGGAGAATAATTATAGTTTGCAATATATTTGATGTGACACTACAATTGTAAAATAAAAATAAAAATACTAATGTTAATGGGAACTTTTCCATATTTTTTTTCACGTATAAAAGAATAAGCATAAGAAACAATCTTTTGCATCAAAACTTCCAATTTGTCTTAAAAGTGTGGAGTTCAAATTAGATGATAATAAAATATTTGTTAATACATGATTATATTATGACAATGTTGATAATGATAATGCTTTTATGTTATAAATATTTTTTCCATTGAACATGAACTTGGCTTAAATGTTGTTTTTACCATTCTACAAAAATAAAATAAAGTTTTAAAATTTATACAAAATTGTACATTGCCTTAGATAAAGGTTTTTCAATAACCCTTATAAAATGATTGGTGTGAATTTACATAGAGGCACAATTATGAATCAATTGCATGTACTCATGGTTTTTCATAATTTATTTTATTTTTGAAACACAAATCAATTATACATGATTTCAAAAGGAATTCAAGATGAGTGGAATTTTATGTGTTGTTGTTTTTGATATTATGTGTAGTTCCAATTTGCTTCAAATTGTGTGCAACATACCATGGATTTATCCAAATGTGTTTAGATTGGACTTTTCATGTAAGTAATGACCTTGGGGTATTATATGGTATTATGCCAATATAAGGAATTTTTGCAATCTTGATTGCATCACACTTCAACGTATCTTATGCTTTGAAAAGAAGCAAATGATTATGTGATGAGGAACTTTACAATTGTCCAATGTCTACATGAAGTTAACACAAGTGGTAATAATAAATATATAACATTGTATTGTTGTGCAAGCATGTCAAAAATTAACGTGTTCATTCACAACTTGCTTTCAAATTATAAACATAACCTTGGGGTTATGTAGTAAATATGCAAAATGTTGAGTATTAAAAAATAACAATTGAAAGCAAAAGTAGTACAACAATAAGTGTTGAACAATATTGATGAATATCCACTAAAAGCACATGAGCAAGCTAAAAAACACAAAATCGTAATAGCAAGGTGAAATATGCCAATCATTGAAAGTAGCATCCAAAATCTTAATGACCCATGTGAAAATCATTCAATGTCAATAATCACTAGCCAAGAACACATGAATAAGATGACAAATGTTGAGTACTAAAAGTAGTAGCTGAGGGCATAAGAGCAAGACAAAAAACAATAACAAGACACAAAAATAATTAAAACAACACAAAGGAACAAGAGCAATGCAAAGCAAGAGAAACAAAATAACACTTAGAGAGTGAAAAGAAAATAAGAATGTGAAGTGAGAGCTTGTTGTCCTTTTAAAGGATGTGAATAGGACATTTGGCAACAATTACATGGTAATTCAAACCACAACCCTATTATATATAATCTAAATGCTAATCAATAGTACATTAACTTAAGATGAGGTCAAAACTTTTGGTTTAACCTCTAATTGGCGATTTTATATCTATTTAAAGCAAGTTTGACTAAGTTATATTTAGTTGTTATTTTGGCAATTTTTAAATAATTACATTGTATAATTCCCACACAAAACCTCCTTTAGTTTTCAAGGTGATCATTCATTGTTATAACCACACAAATAGCTTAAACGACATAAGCTCCCATACACATAGTGATTACTTTCTAATTCTTTTAGGAAATCCATTAGTTTTTTGAAAACCCATAAGCACAATTCTTTGATTGTAATTTCTTAAAAATATATATAAAACCATTTCTTATCAACAAAATGAAATACCCATTCAACATTGGTTGAAAATTAAAATTAAAAGGTGAGTAAATGGGTTTGAAACCTTGCTAATCATTAGAAGGGATTTGTGAATGGATTAGGAAAGGGAACATATTTTGGTGGGAGAAGTGTGGACCTTGTGTGGTCCTATAAAAGGGGGATTTGGAGTTGGACTCCCTATCATCCTTGTATGGAAGTTTTGAGGAAATTTGCAAGAGAGCAATGTTGTATGAGGAAGAGTAATGCAAATAGTGTGTAGAAATTGTAGAACTTGTGTGTATCATGTGGTAGCATTTGTTTTCCATTGTTTTTCCCTTATTTACTCTTTAATATGATAGTAGTTGAATATATATTATAGTTTGATGTAAAATATTGAAGTTTTCATTTAAGTTTATTCTATATAGTTTTGTTACATATAGAAGAATTGGTTTTTGGAATATATTAGAAGCTTGTTGGAACGTAGTGATTACAAGGGGGTAGGAGTAGTTTGCAAGCAATTTGGTGGAAGGTGTTTAGCTCATGAAGGGTAGTAGGTAGCCAAGCCAAGTAGGCATTAGCTTGTTGGTTTATTGGACCAATAGTTTTCCAAAGTTTAAATAGTTTAATTTTATTTGTATTGCAAAGTGCTTGCATGTTATGGTGTATTAATTGAAAATTAGAACTACATATAATATCAAAAGTAACAACATGTAAGATTTCATTCACTTTGAATTATTCTAAAGATTACACATAAATGATTGAGACCCCAAAATTCAAAGATTTCACAAGAATTATGAATATGAAATTGAGTCATAATTGTGCATTTGTGTAAATGTACACCAATAATTTAATAAATTTGGGAAAAAATCCTTATTTGATAACAATTCTTCATTTAAAAAAATCTAAAACTTCATCTTATTTTTGTAAAATGATTAAAATATATATTTAGCCCAAGTAAATCTTCAAAGGAAGAACATTTTTCAACCTTAAAAGATCATAAACATCAACATTTCAATACCATAATGTACTAATGAACATTTAAAAATCATTTGATCTAAATTCCATGACCTTAAGAAAAATTGAAAAATTTGATGGGGATGATTGTTTTTTATGGTTTCTTTTTTGTATATTAAAATTTCATGGACAAATTATCCCTAAATGTAGTATTTCTTAGTTCTTTTGTTGGAATTGTAGAGATGCTTCAAAGTTTCTTAAATCAAAATAATACTTTGTTAGATTATTGTATCATTTATATGTGCATTGATTTCACCACATAATGTTAGATTAGGACATAAACCATCATTTATTACAAAATTTCATTGAAAATTAGTTTCCCATGATGAATGAAATTTGAATATGTATTGAACACTATTAAATTGTGATAGTTTTTTGTGTACATTGTAGCATGCAAAACCCCTACATTTTTTTCATTTTTTGTTGGAAGGTAAGGTTACATTTCACATTACAGTCATTGAAGACTACCTTCTTCTTTGTAATCTTTGAGAGTTTTTACCTAATAATTGTCTTCAAGTTTTATTTTTTGGGTTTCTAAGTTCGTGGTCTTACACACTCAACATTAATAAAAACCCCTGATTGTTTTGGGTTTTTTGAAAACATTATAAATATTTCATCTATTTATGAAAGAAGGTAGTTTGTTTGTGTTAAAGAAAAAATATAGTTATTATTTCTGTAATGTAGTTATTTAAATAGCTAGGTGAGTAAAAACTCACCCAAGTAAGGCAAATGAATTTTGCCTACTTACATCCTAGCAATTGTAATAGGGATTATTGTTGTAAGCTAGGGGGATAAGGGTAGGAGGAGATGACACACTATTTAATTAAAAGTAGTTGCCACTTACTACAATAAATGAGAGTTATCCTTTTAAGGCATGGGGAGATTTGAAAAAAGGTATGTGTGTGTATGTGTGTGAAGAGTGTGAGGTAGAACTGTTAATCTTCAACATATAAGGTTACTAAACTTTATTTTTTTTGCAATTTGTCTTATATAATTACACGTGTCACATGCAATTAAAAATAATTTGCATGCAACATTTTTTTGTCACATACAACACGCATAAAACAAGTTGCAATTCTTTTCTTCTAATGATAGTAATTAAGAAGAAGTGATTGTTGTAGTAGCCTAGAAGACATTTCTATTTGGTTTCTACCTTAAGTTATGGGTGCAATTACATTAATGTACACAAGCAAACAATGCTTAGTTTGTGTATCTAACATTAAAAAATGTAATAAAAAATTCAAATGGAATTGCTTTTACATAATGTTATTTTCAATGTATTCCAATATATATAATTTAAAAGTTCAAAATCAATTTAATGAATGAAAAATACCCAAAATCACTTTGAAAACATGGTAACCAATGTTTTTAAGTAATAAAAGAATCTGTAAATAGACTTGATTTTTTTGAAAATGACATATTTTCAGCAATTTTTTTATGTAAATCATAACATAATAATGTGATGAAAATTTTCAAGATTTTTCAAGATGTTTTTGAAGACTTTTGTTCAAAATATTTCAAAAATATTCGAAAATAAACACCCAATAAACAATCACCCAAGGGGGTGGGTGTGATTCATGATATTTCGTTTGCACCCTTATGTTACTATTTTCTTTTGGGTGTTGAATTTGACATGCAAGTTGTCCTTGACTTCCTTACTGCACCTTGTTAATCGTGTTTTGCATTTTGTTATTATTTTGAATTGTTTGTTAGTTATTGATGTAATAATCGGGTTTGGATTATGTTTTGTTTGTTTTTTCAAGTTTCTTAGGTTACTCTATTTCATACATTATTGTAATGTAGAATTGTGTTCCACAATGTTCATATGAACTATTGTAAAGTTGTTCTAGCCCCCTGTAGTAGTTCTTATTCATACTGGTCATTTCTAGTAAAGTTGCAATAGCTTTAGAGCTTTACAGGGTCTTGAGGAATGGGACTTCTCTAGATTGTTTTGTTTTGTTGTGTGTAACATTGAAATCTCCAAACCCATGACACTTCTTGTTGCGTTCTTGGTAGTGTTGGAAAGCCTTAATGAGAGTAGAGGTGCACGGAGTTGGTTTTATAATGTTTCAAGCTTTTGGTGGAGAAGTTATTGAATATTTAGCAAATTTTCATTGAAAATTCATTTAAATCAAAAAATAAAATTATAGCAGAATTTGGACACACTCTTGATATTGTTGGAAAGCCTTTGATGAATAAGATTTAATGAAGGCGATTTGGAAAACTTTTAACTTGAGGTGCAGGAGATATTAAATTTTGAGTAAATTTTCTGGTTAAAAAATTCAATTAAATTAAAAAATGATTTTGGAAGGAAAACTTTAGTTGGGTAACCAGGTCACGCTTGAGACAAACAGCACAGACTAGGCTTTGTCCCTCGATTATTAGCTCTAAAGAGGCCTTACACAAGCCGCAAAGGTACCAAAGCCCAATGTATGTTCTGGTTCAGCCTGGCCAAAGGGCCAACCAATATGAATGTCATGTTGACTTCAATCTCGGCGGAGTTTGATACCCAAAATCGTACTTCCTTTTATTTGTTCAGACCAATTATAACAATTCAATCATATTTTAGGACTTTACATGAAAGTTTTATTTGAACTTGGAATCAAGGGTGGGGGTGTCAAGCCAGAGTTGACATGAGAGTTGGACTACCTTGGCACAAAGTATATCATATTTAGAAATGTCAAGGATGCCACATTATGACAAAAGGGTGTGTAAGATGGCCATATTCAGAGGATAGTTTCCAACAACTTGCCAAATAATAGGAGGAATCCCAATGTTTTGGGCTTGCCCCGATGACTTCTAGTTAAATTTAGCTAACTTCTTTTGGGCACCCAGCCCACCTACTTCACGAATTTGAATAAAAAAACCTTTGTACTATGGTAGTCATATTCTCTAACCTGCATACTTTTTATAAATTTCATTTTCCAGGGAAATTACGTAACCATGTTGGAAGTTACAATAACTTATGGGCATGACTGCCAACCCACATACTTCATGAATCTGAATAAAAAAACTCTTACTATGGCAGTCATATTTCTCTAAGCTGCATACATTTTATAAATTTCATTTTTCAAGGCAAATTACTTTTTACCATGTTGCATGTTACAACCGACATAATTTCATGATTCCTCTTGAACTTGCCGTAAAGGGCAGAGCCATGATTCCATGAGCTATTTCTTGTGAACTGTCGGGCTAAACCAGCCTGGTACCTTGACTTTTTGTTGCCAGGCATTAATAGTTAGCGTGTCTATACTTAAAATGTCAGTTGAATACTATGAGAGCCTTGTTTACAAACAACCAAATGTAAATGCGGGTTGGGGTTTTCGTGTCCTTTAAAATTTCTATATTTGGCTTACGAAATGTCAAATTGCAAAGCTGATAACTTAATTTAGTCTTAGAACGCTATATTTATATTATTTATAACTTGAGACCGAAAGCATTTGGTGGGCAGGGGAGATCTGGTGTAGGGTAAAGCGTAAGAGTGTCGGCATTCTCAAAATAAGGGCCAGTGTCTTGAACCGACACCTTGGCTGGTACCTTCATCTTCTTCAGTAAGCCCTCGGAGGGCATTTTTGTATTGCGCATCTGCAACTTCAGCTTTGACTGGTCCAGTTGCTTTCCATTAGAAATTTTCAAGGTGCTGCTGAAGGCGTTAGCCTAGTAGGGTTCTTTTCCATTAGGATTAAAGTCTTCTAGACTGAAGGTGCAGCTAGGCTTCTAGCTAAACTGAATGGTGGAACTGCCAGCTGACATGAAGTCAACTTGAGTTAGACCTTCAGAGCTTAAAGGTGTGCAGCTGCACGCCCTTGGAGCAGCAGGTCCAGCCGGCTGCTGAAATGGCCGGCCAACGCTACTTAGTGCACGAGCCCTCTGCCTGCCATGTGAAAATAAAATTTCTGTGCCAAAATTGTGCCGGATGGCATGGATTTCAAAAGTTCTCCCCCAGCATCAACAACAAGTTGACTGCTGGTCATTGGCTGGCCACACCATGGGTTCATGTGTTGTTTTTATCTTCAACTAAAGAAATTGAGTGGAAATTATAATATGTTTATAGGTGAAGGAGGGACAAACACTTGTGTTTAAAACAAATGTTGTATTTGGTGGTAGCAAGTGCTTTTCAGTGAAACCACTGGAGCTACTCTTTTTAGCCATATTAAATCCAACAAATGTTAGATTTGGCCTCAAAAGTCCAGATTTAGTCTAAACCTGTGATATCTGTAACATTTAAAAGCAATTTAAATGAAAATTTGAGTTTTAATCAACGTTGGCCAATTATTGAGTTCTGACTTAGTTGTGAACTCAGTTGTCATCCAGGGTATTTATAACCTACTAGTTGGTTATTGATTCTTTTAATAATCAGTCAATAACCTAATCATTTGATATTGGATTTTGATAACGTACTTAGATGACATGGTTATCAAGCCTAAAACGTTAAACATATTTATGATATAAAAAAAATGGCAAACAAAAATAATTACAAAACCATTACATAACTAGCTAATAATTGGCAAGATACTTGGTAGTTATCAAATGATTATTTGATAACCTACCCTTATGCATAATAGATATCTATTAATTTAAAATATTGATAACTCATTGGCACCCAATTTTTTTATACTGATATTCATAAACTAATCAACACCCAATTTTTTTAACAAATAGCCTACTTGGCTATGAGAAAAAATCAATAACCTTCCAACACCAATTTTTACAAGGTTTCTATCATGGTCAATGTAGGTGCTAGTTCACCCAAGGCCAAAATGAGGGGCTTAGGCAGTAGGTAAAGCATGAGGCCACAAGCTTTACCAAAATAACGGCCTGCACAAGGTGGGGCGGAGCATTGTCCAATTTTCATAACCAATAATCTCTGCAAGACTATAGTACAAAAACCTAGGAAGTTTTGGTCAGAGTGAACTAGCACTCCCCAGTGCACCATGAAGAATGGATGGGTAAGGGGTCAGGAAACAGTTTTTGGTTGGGTTCCAGTTCCATAACTAATTGTGCTGGTTAGCTCAGTTGCAAGTAGGAAGGTAGTAAACACAGACCTATAAATAAAGTATGAACCAGTGTGGATCGGTTATTGAGTTTTGACCTGGTTGTCAACCTAATTATAAGTCAATTATTAATAACCTTTTAGTTGGTTCTTGATTTTTTGATAACCAATAAAATTCATAATCACTTGGTCTTGACTTTTCAAGATCTAATAACTTACTTGCATGACCTGATTATTATCCAGGTAGATTATCAATCTTTAATTATTAAGACAAAAAAGAAAAAACACCAAAAAGAAAATTTCTATTTTTATTAAAAAGCCCTATAATCAATTATTATTAATTGGTAATTTGATAACCTACCCAACACCCCTTTTTGATATTGATATTGATAACTTGTGTGATCCCAACTTTTTAATTAAATGTTTTTGCTAATGATTATTAAAAAAAAAAATAACTAGTCAACACTAGTATGAACAAAAACCTTGTATATATATTTAAAAAAAGGATTGAAATCCATAAAAAATAAATACAAGGCATGTTGAAGCAAATGTAAACACACCAAAGGAAATCCAAAACAATCAAAACAATAGTAAGGAAATAAAAGACCTAATGTTAAAGGGGCATCCTTTGCCACAAATCAGCTAGTGATGGAGATGCATTAGTTGGTATGTGTGGAAAAGATGAATAACTATGACTAAGCGTGGTAACCCATTGAAGACAGTCCGGGGCCCACCTACTTCGAGCATCAAAACAGTCGGGCCCTGAAACGGCGGCAACTTCTGAAAGAGCAAACTATCGGTAAAGCGCGTAGGCATAGGATCTAATTTTTACAGAATAGGTTACCAAGGTGAAACCAGATAGGAATTCAGTCAACATTCATCCACATCTGAGTCATAACAGGCATCTAGCGGACGGTGCGCTGGTGAGTGCTGCTTCACGCTGGCTGGAAGTTTCAAGAACCCTTCCTGGACACGGTTTTCCCTAATCCAGCTGCAGCGGGATCTCTCTCTCTCTCTTCTTTAGTCGGCGCGTTTCAAGTCTCAAGCACTCAGAGCTATGGGATCGATAAATGGCTTCTGGCCCGGACGTGTTTTCGACACATTTGTAGTGCTCCAGTACATACCAGAGTTCGTCAGTCTTCATCATACATGAGTTGTATCTTAAGTCCGGCCTGGAACAAGAGTTCCCGGACTTGTTAGCCAGATTGTATACTAGTTGAATGAATTTTATCTACCGGGGATTTGCAGAAACCTTGTTGGTTTCTCCAGGAAATTTGAGGTTTCTCTCCAGGAAATCTTGTTGGTTTTTATCCAAGTTTCCAGTAGCTCTAATATAGTTCTGTTGGTTTGAATTGATTTGTGAGAGGAGTCGCGGCGGACGTGAGTACTTGAGACTATGGCGAATCAATCCGCGTGGGGCACGGAGTATTTCGACGATCGGCCGCTTGAATATAAGGCGCAAGTTGAAACAGTTGCTGCCGCTTCGCCCCGTACCGCGGTGCCGGTGGGTAACCCACCTCCCATATACACTACGGGGAAGTCGAACTCAGCTGCAGGCCGCAACACCGGATCCGTCAGCAGCTTCAGTGTGCTTGTTTGCCTATTCCTGGTTCCCCGGGTGCTGCAGGTCATTTTCTTGATCATTTCGTTGAGCGTGACCGCGGCGATCCCCGATTTTACCGCGTTCAGTTCGCTAAAGTAAGTAAGGACGTTGTCACTAGCTGTAATTCTACGATTCAATAAACTCATGATCTCCACACTCCCAACAAAAAAACTAACTTTCGTTTGTGTATGTTTTTGTGTAATCGAATCCACTTTCCCATCTGCTCGTCGATTGTTGTACTGTACTACACAAGGAGTTTTGGTATAGCTCCCTGTGTGCACTGTGGGAAAGCTCTCACTCGTTATCCCTGTTAGAAATCCCTCTTAGAACCAATGTCAAAGGGAAGATTCATTGGTTTCCTCCCATAGATGCTTTCCAACCAAGGAAAATTTACTAACTTCCCCTTTGACATTGGTTCACAGTACTACCCTTCTAGATGGCATAATTGAACTTTCCCTGTGAGACTCCCCGAGAATGTTGCAAAAGTCCCTATGTTGCACAATTCCCTGTTACTTGCGTTTTTAGTTTAATATTCTTCTTGGAGGTAAAGTTAGGCAATTTTCTCACGAGGGAATCATCCAAGAGCTCCTTGTCTAGCTGGTGCTGAAGTTTTGGATCGAACATCCTCGTGAGTAACAGCCAGGCTGATGCTGATGATAGGCGTGTCACTGGCGTGTTCGTAATTCTTGCTCATGTGTGACGATATAATTATCTTTGCAGGTTTCTGCTATCTATGGATGTCATCGCATTGGTTTACTCTCTTTCTGTGTTGGTGTGGGTTATTATTTGTCTCGTATCTGGGAATTCTCAGTTCGGCGGCACCGGATCATTGGCCGCATATATAACGTTTATCCTTGACCAGGTGAGCCGCTCAGCCCCATGGATTATATATATAATTTCCCATGTCTGTTTGCAGATGATCCCAGCCTTGGGTGAACCAGCACCCCCGTTGGTACCATGGAAAAATCTCAGAAATTATTTGTAGATTGTTACAAATATCGCATGCTCAGATTAAAACAGACTCATCCCTAAGTTCAAATTTATCATTTTTGGGGCTTAATATGGCCACTAAGAGGCCTCACTCAAAAAGGTGAAGGTACCAATGTGGGGTGCTGGTTGACCCTCGCCATGATCATGCACTCTGAGGATATATGTCAAAAATTGAGCTCCATTATGTGCTAGTAGAGCCTAAATTATTTCTGAGTACCGGCTCCAAGGCTCCAGTTTGTTTTCTTTGGAATTTTTGTTTGTAGCCAAAGTGACTAGTATCATCCATATGAAGATGTAAAAAAAGTGACTATTGATCATCTTTAGGAAGATTTCGCCAAATCTGGCAGCTAAAACCAAAAAAACAAAAAGTACAAATCTTTATTCATCATTCTATGGTTTTAATAGCTGCACAATGAAAACCAAACTATACAAATCTGGCAATGTTTACTCTTTATTTTCCTCACTTCTGGCGACTGAAAACCTCAAAAAATACTTCTTTTTTCGAATTTTTAATCGTGGGAATGTTGCATGAACTGTACGCAGGTGTTAGCCTATACTTTACTGGCAGCATGTGCAGCAGCTGCTGCAGTTATTGTGTCTGTTGATGATGGCGAGATACTGGCAGGGACCAGTTGTGCGTCACTGGGAATAGCGACGCCTTGCTCAAAAGCAAAGGCGGCATTTTCCATGGGCATCTTAGCGTTTGCACTCCTGGCTTTTTCGGCAGCAATATCTAGTCAGCGCCTCCGCGCATAGATCGATGATGCAATGTACTACTGCTCTACGGGACGTAGCTGAACGATCACTAGCACTAGAAGTAGGATATATATACTGTTGGCCACCAGTTGTTACTGTATTCCTGGTAATTATATCTCTGTCCGAAGTAGTCGTTGTGCAATTGTGGAACCTTCGGTTTCCGTACCCTAGAATCTGACTCGCACCTGGCCATAAAATCTCCTAAGTTCCTTGCATCTGTTATACAATTGCGAGCCTCCGGTCTCCACACCCTAGAACCTGACCCGAGAACCTCCTGAGTACCCTAGTGCATCTGCCAACACTAGCTTCAACTTATTGAACAATCTCATTTCAGAATTGTGAGTTCTTAAAAGGGACGTATAATAGCACTGACAAAAAAATTCTAGGATATTTGGAGGACAAGTTATCCAGCAGAATCTTTCCTTTGCAAACGTCGAAATTGTTTCAAAATATAAAATGCCCCCACATAGATTTTTCTTCCTTTGTTTCCTGAAATACCCCCTCGATATCAAGGGAGGTAGAGAATTTTAAATAATTTTGTGCCTGTGCTTTAGGTCGCGTAATACCCCGCTTGTCAAGGGTTACCCTACTCAAATCAAGTTTGGGCATGTCACCTGTAATTTAGAGCTATTGGCAATCTGGTATAAAACAGTGACTCCTTCCTGTCTGAATTCATCTAGTAGTTGGGAGGTGCTGAAAGGCACTTACAGGTAAGTTGACACTGCAGACTACTTTCTGGACATGTTACATGCAATTGAAGACACTCTAGCAAGTACAAGATTGATCTAATTCTCTGAACACAGTTAACAAGTGGTAAGACCTATGGGTTTCATGAGAGCACATATCCTTTGAAGGATAATGCTGGAGCATTAAGTTGTTAATTGTCGTGTCCACAAGCACAATTCCTATAAACTACTGACCTGAACTGACTGAATCGGGCTATGCTCTGAAATTAGTAGGTACTAGCAATCGTGATCCTGAGAGACACCAGACCGGCACCAGACAAACCCCAATCTCTAACTTATCTGCAATATTTAAATTCCTTCTTGGTGGCCATCAAGCAGAGCAATGTGTTGTTTTTCAACCACACATGGTTATAGTATTGGTGTACTAATACATAGATGGTGTTGAATAGGCTTGTTTGTAGGTGCAAAGAAAAAATGTTCTGCAAATGGAATTGCTGGATTTGGTGCTCTGAATTTTTTTCCTAGTTATCTTGAGCGTAGTAACAATTAGGTATGTAGAGGGTTTAGTAGGTTTGTGAGAATTTTAGAGGACCAATGGAAATGGTAGAAAGGGATCATTATTTTCAATATTCAACAAAATAGGGTTGCTGAACAATGTTTTATCAGTCCAATGCGATTTGGAAATTTGTTGGTCTAAATTTGTTTTCTTAGTTATCTTGAGTGAACTAACAGTTCAATGTGTAATAACTATTTGCAGACAAGTTTCTTGCACATTACTTGTTTGTTTCATTTTTATGATGTAGCTGAATTCGCTATCATCCATGAGACAGTTTAACCAAATTTAACTGCAAACATGATTTGAAAATTAAAAAAGTTTTAAGCATCCTTTACATTTCTTACTACTTTGCTATAACCCAATAAAAAAGTCTGGTGATTGTTAATTTCAAATTTCAAAATTTGGTGGCGAAATCACTTTTTTTTTGCCATATTGAAAAAGTTAGCCAACAGACTAAATTCAGCCAAAAAACAAAAACGCTTGAGAGCTGGCATGAGCCCCATCAGAAGTAACTTTGCACAAACTACCATCATTCATTGGATGATCACCCAGTCTGTGAAATACACCAAGCAATGAAAACAATGCCAAGGAGATGGGAGCCAGTATGAGATACAGCGTGACTCTTATTAATTAGTTGTGGGAACTCCCAAAGTTAAATTTGTTTTCTTTTGTGATGGGCATCATTGATTGGCCCATCACAAAATAACTTAAACAAGCTTTGGAAGACACAAAACAGACATGTTGTATTCTCCTCCTTTTGGGCTGGTTACATAGGTTACAAGAGTAGAACTTAGGGCAAAGAATTTGAGATAAAGTGAGGTGCTATTGGGAACACATTGAAAACTTGAGGAACATTGTTAAGAACCTTGTGCAAACTTGATGGGAACAAGTGGGAACTCAAAATTCAACGCTCCCACCCTCCCAAAAGAAAAAAATGAGCCCCTTGGCACATGCTGGCTCACCACATGCTGTCAAGAAGTTTTATGCCTACCTCTGTTCTTTACCATTTTTGCCTAGGCTATTGCAGGGTCATGAACTGTAGGACATAGTAAATAGGTACCCACTACCCACACTACGGGGTATTTAATTAGGGTACCTATTGTTAGGGTAGACATCTATCACCAAACATTACATTATGGTGGAAGACTTACAATATTTTCTTTGTTTTTTTTCCCTAAAAATATCTTCCTGGTAGTGGGTGAAGGTTTACAATATTTCTTTGAATTAACCTTCACAATATTTATTTGAACTCTAGAGACAAAGAAGCGAAAAGAAAAACAAGAAAAAAAGCAAGGAAAGGTGAAGCTTGTTCAAGGAGTGAAAAAATTGAGTCCTGTTTTATGATATCTCCAATAAGAGTTTCAATTGCTATGCAATAATTTATGAAAAGCTATCATTGGGACATTCCATATGGTTCAATTAATAACATATGTATTTATTTGGCAAACAAAAATTTCAATTTGAATGTTACATTAAGCTATCACAAGAACCTTTTGGAGGTTCCCCTATAGGGGAAAAATCAAATAACACCTATTAAAATTCAAGTAAATTACAAAACACAAGGGATATTGGGGGTGCAAGGGAAAATGAGACATCAAGGAGAGTCCACAACGGGCAATCCAACTACATATGTACACAAAGGGAATTCAATTATATTTCCCACTAAGGGGAATCAAGGTAAAAGATTTCCAAAAAGGGCAATTTTACTCACTTTTCCACAAAGGGAAGTCTAATTCAATTTTCACAAATTGGAATCCAAGTGAATTTTCCACATAAGGGAACCAAGTTAAATATTTCCATGAAAGAAAATGTAGGGATAATGTTTCCAAAAAGGAAAATTTACTCATTTTTCCACAAAGGTAAAGTCCAAATAAATTAATCTAGTTTGAAAGTGAATGAGTTGTCCAATGTAATACTACACAAATCTGCTATTTATCCTTCTCCAACTAAGGGAAATCACATGGAGACAATCCAACAAGCAATGCGCTTTAATATGTTTTTTGAGACCATGGTAGAGTTTCACAACAAAAATTATCTCAGTTGATATATATTGACAACAACATCAACAGCTTCAGATTCCTTCATTCTTTCATATTTTTCAAAGGTGTAGATCAATTTTTGTTCAATCTTTTCTACAACTTCTGGGTGTTGTATCATGTACATTAACCTTTAGTAATGTTCATAACAATAAAAGAAAGATAATTAACATCAAAATGCATTGAAGTTACTATAGCCATGAGGTCATTGAAACTTGGTATTTTGCGAAGTACAATTACAAGTCCACTTTTGTGGACATCTCAACTATGCAGATCCATGCTTAAATGATTTAATTGTCTAGAAGCTTTCAGATTGAGCATCATGAGATATCATTGCTACTAAAGTTCAAAGGTCATTAATGAACTGGATTCACCAAGATAGTGTGACTATTGTTATATGTCTTGAGGCTACCACAAAGTTGAACATTGTGTCAAAGAAGTTTTTGCTTGTGTAAACCTTTGAGGCACCAACTTCACAAGGAGCTTCTTTGTTCAACAATAGAAACCTTGTGAACAAATTTTTCCTTGTAAGAAACTTTTTGGCTAGTTGGACAACTAAAAAGAATGCATGGATCACATGACACTACTTAGATCATGAATCATGTACTACTGTAAATAGTTGAAGGAAGAACTTGGAATTGATCAGGTTGATTGAAGTTAAACTCCAACACAAGACCTTACAGGGTATATATCAGTTATGTGCCTAAAATTATATGGTTAGTGCTTGAAATTTAAATTCTCTAGCTAGTTTTCGTAAAACTATAGTGAACTTTGATCTTCCTATCCTAATCACATTGTAAATGAAATCATCAACCTTTTTAACATTTTTGACAACAATGGCTTTTGCACCCTCCTTGAAAAAATGCTTGATTTTCCACCAAGAATCCATAAACCTATGTAAGGCAATCTCATTCATTGCCTCCAAAGCTCTCACAAATGGGATGTCTAGAAGAGATGGCTCCAATGTCCCTTTTTCAATCCCGAAGTTAATATTGTAGATCGAATTCAATGTAATAAGCCTCATGAATAGATCATAGACCATTAGCAAAGCAAGAAGCATCATCTACAACATCAATTTCAGTCAAGGACCATACAAGGGTCCTCATAGTTCAACCAAAGGAAAACACACTGCTTGATAGTTGATTATAACTACACTACTTCCTTTGTTCCACTAGTGCAATTCTATGACTTGTCTATATTCATATACATTTCCCAACCAAAAGTGAGACCATGAAGATATTTACCAATTGCTTTTTTATTTAATGTAATAATAACAATAGTAGTTTTGATCAACTACAACTTGTTGGTAGCATTAGTGTTGGTGCAACTTGATGCCGTGTTGATCTTTCTTAACTTGCCATCTAAGAAAGATTAAGTAGAAGCTTTGGGCGTGGCTAAATTATCTTCTGACATGTTATGGCCGAAATCAATTACTAACAAGATGTTGTTGTAGTTGAATTACACAAGTTGGAGGAAGAAGGGGAACAAGAAACTAAGGTGACCCCATATTAATGTTTGCATGATGTTCCATGAAGTTTGAAATGTTCAGTACACCTAGGAAAGCTCACGAATTTGTTCCTTTTTTGTCGTTGTGTCCAACTAATCTACTACAAAAATTATGTTTGTGGGCTTTATCCTTAGGACAACTAGTTTTTCCCCATATGCATGTGTGCATTCAAAAGTCCGCCTACAACTATTCCTCTTATCATAATACACATAGATGAAAAAAGAACCTAAATTTGACATGATAGAAACAACATCAAGAACAGTAACATTCAGTTAACATAGGCAACCAAGTGAATGATTGCAATAGAAAAAATCACTATGGACTTGAAAAACCATAAGAAGATAAATATATATTCTAAAATAAAAATGACATTTGGAGAGGAACTTGGAGAAAGTTTGAAGACAACAAAAAATATCAATTACAATAACAATGTATTTGACATAGTATGGAGTTTATTAATATGCTTGGGGATAGTTAGCTCCCAAGTAAAAATCACATCTAATACCCTATGTATCTCCAAGGGTTTTTATTTCATGTTTTTGGTAACTTATGAACTCCTGTTTTGCAACCTCTTTTCAACTTCCCAGGACCATTTTGAACAACTTTTTGTTTCAGCCTTAAACTCCAACCCACAATCAGTGCATCAAAGAATAAATAAATTAGCTTAAATTCCAGAAATTACAAAATGTAAAACTAGCTTGGATGAAAAATAAATTAAATCATGTGTTTGCTACTGCTACTCTTAAAATAGCCATTTCCACATTGGAGTTAACATTTTCCTTGAAGTTGTCTTCTTTATACGTTGTTACTACTTGCAAATCAAATGTGAACAATTATGTTAATATGTAAAGACATAATCACCTATCTATGAAACAATAAACAAGATACTTCCTATTGTTATGATAGGATATGTATTCATTATCACATAATTACTTTCCCACTTTTCCTTCAATGTTGTTTGATCTCTATAACATACTTTACAATGTCCTCCACCTAACACAACTGGATTCCATCTTGGAAGAATACCAAGCTATAAAGTTCTAGCTCCCAAGCATCACAAAATTCATATAATCTTTTCATGAAAGGTACATTATGGTGGATGTTGGGATGTGCTATGAATTTAGAAACTAAAGGGTTAGACAAATTAGCAATTACAACTTTGAAAATCTGCACGGTTCAAGTTCAATTTCTCATGCACTTGGTGATAATGGTTTTTCTAGAATGTTTTTCCCCACAAGTGATTTGCTAGCAAACTTTTCGACCTTGGCTTAAAATCTTATCATAGGTGATTAAAGTTTCATTGATATCTATATGAAAGTTATGGTCATCCTCATCTCCATGCTCTTCGATCCATTCAATTGCATTTTGGATGTTACTTGAGCCTATAGTAAACTTGCACAAGTAAGAAAATATTAAATTTTAAATCTAAAAACTTTGATATAGATGCAAACTACATATGCATAGAGACATATACAAAACATTACAATAGATTACATAATAGGTTCACCCACTAATCAAACCTGTGATACTCAATGCGTCTATTGCTTTTAATGTAGGATATTTGAATGACCAAAGTTCCAATAGGAGCTTGTCATTTTCTAAACATTTAGATGAACCTGCACAATAGACTTGATCAATTTTCAAAGTGATCACCTATACTATCCCCTTAACCTAAACCTCACCTAAACAAACCTAAATGCAATTAAACCATAAACCTAATGAATTTCCCCTAAGAACAACAAATATTAAAACTAAAAAGTAAAATATTTGCATAAATATCACCCACATTTTGTAGATTTTGTTTGTGGGGTTTTTGATTGGTCAATTTGGCTCAAAGACATATACAAAACATTACAATAGATTACATGATATGTTGCACCCATCATCAAACATGTGATACTCAATGCACATAGTGCCTTGATGCAGGATATCCAAACTAGTAAAGTTCTAATGGGAACTTGTCATTTTCTAAACATTTAGATGAACCTGCACTATATACTTGATCAATTTGTAGAGTGATCACCTATATGTCCCCTAAACCTATTTACCCCACCTAAACAAACTTGAATGCAATTAAACCCTAAACCTAATAGATTTCACCTTTAAAATAATAATTATTGAAACTAAGAAATAAGACATTTGCCAAAATATCACCCACATTTTGTAGGTTTTGTTTGTGGGGTCTTTGATTAGTTCAATCTAGTTTAGAAACATATACAAAACATTACAATAGATTACATGATAGGTTGCACCCACTCATCAAACCTGTGATTCTCAATGCACGTGTTACCTTCGATGCAAGATATTCGAATGACTAAAGTTCCAATGGGAGCTTGTCATTTTTTGAACATTTAGATGAACCTGCACAATAGACTTGATCAACTTTCAGAATGATCACCTATACTATCCCATAAACTTAAACCTAAACCCCACCTAAACAAACTTGAATGCAACTAAACCCTAAACCTAATAAATTTCACCCTAAAAACAATCATTATTAAAACTAAGAAGTAAAATATTTGCAAAAATGTCACCCACATTTTGTAGGTTTTGTTCGTGGGGTCTTTGATTAATTTAATCTAGTTTAGAAACATATACAAAACAGTACAATAAATTACATGATAGGTTGCACCCACTATTAAACTTCTGATACTCAATGTGCATGTTGCCTTTGATGCAGGATATCCAAACGATTAGAGTTCCTATGGGAGCTTGTCATTTTCTCGACATTTAAATGAACTTGCACAATAAGTTTTATCAACTTTTAGAGTGGTCACCTATATTATCCCCTAAAATTAAACCCCACCTAAACAAACTTGAATGCAACTAAACCCTAAACCTAATGGATCTCACCCTAAGAACAACAAATACTGAAACTAATAAATAAGAGATTTGCAAAAATATCACCCACATTTTGTAGGTTTTGTTTGCAGGGTTTTTGATTGGTCAATTTGGTTCTGCCCACAATACCCACAAAATCTCACATCTAAATGCAGTAGATGCTCACCGCAACTTCAACAAACCTTATTATAGTTTTCCACAAGGTCATGGACTTTCTTGGGTGATGGATCATGTTGTCTTTGGTTTATTGTTCTTTGATACATTTGGTGTTTTCTTATTGGGAAGGTCTTTGACCATGGGTGCAAGATCTAGATCCTTTAACTCTTGGTTGTTTTTGCGTACTTTTTTTCGTCCCTTTGCATCTCATAGGGTATTTTGCTTTCAATGCCATGACTTGCTTGAATTTTAGAGCAACCCTACATATATTAAAAAAAGGTACTAAATCATTAATCAATTACAAGATTAACAAAAATCACAAAACTATTTACGTGCCTAACACATGAATTGTTTGCCATGTTTAGAACCCTAGATGGGTTGCCAAGCAATGATTGAAGTTGTCAGCCCTTATTCATTAGCATAGAGTACAACTATGTTGGAATAATTATGACTACTTTTGATGGGGCTGGAGCAACAACCTCACTAACACCCATCAATTCTTTCAATGGTTTAATTTTTAGCTTCATTTAAACAATGACTTGCTGATTTGCTAGGAACACAAAACACTATTAGTGAAGGTCTATCAAATCATAGTGCCCAATCCAATAAACTACTCAAAAGACCACAAAAAAGAACATTGTGAATTCCACTCAAAAATACAAATGAAATACCTACAGCCTAAGAAACATAGCTAGGGCACATAGGAACATGACTCCACAATATGTCAGCTATTAATTATCCCACCTACACCTTTTTGCAATGGTCACTTGTACTAAGACATGTAGCAACCTTTTTTGCTAGTTACAAAAAGGATTGCATATCTCTTTCAAAAGACCATGCATGCACTCTTGTGATACAGATAAAATGTAAAGTATAGCTCTTGTGCCTTTGCACTATAACTAGAAGAAAGCTACATCAATAGCTAGATTCATAACAATATCACATGCAAATCAAGTATTTCAATCTTGATGATGATCCTTATACATAGGTGATGCACATACATTCCCACTCCAAATTGATTTGATTGTGCAACTCTAAACCATGTCTAGTGCATGGCTTCCTCTTCCATGTAATGTACTTCTGCATTAGAATTATGAGATTTTTTTGTCAGGCCTTTTAATGAACTCCAAAGGAAAATTATCAACCAAACATACATCAATTATGTGCAATATTCAAAATGCCAAGGCACCTCAATGTATGAAATTTGCATCACCCCTTGTGCATAGTAGAAACTTAATGCCAATGGGTTCCTATCAATATAAGTATTGTAGGTATCATTTTATATACGCTAGCTCTTTAATGTAGCTTGTTCAACTAGCTATGCTTAAATTTATGATAGATTTCCCAACATGAACTCACATCAAATATGATTAATTTTCTAACAAATGTCAAAATTAGGATCCGAAAATAAAAAATTTCAAAATAAACAACCATGACAAATAAATTAACTAATAGACAAATAAACAATAGCTATGAAAGATTGAAAAAAATGAAACCAAAAGTCCAAGATGAAATAAGATCCAAGAATGGCAAAATCACTTCATAAATATTTGTTGTTCTTCATATTTATTGTACAAGAAAATGACAAGAAGAAAGCAAATGTGCATGAACAATTAGAGGGAAGGCAACAAAACCTTATGCATCCAACATAGTAGGAAAAATAACATGCACCATTGATGTTCTTGATATTTATTGGACAAGAAATTGATAGCAAGAAAATAGATGTGTGTAAACCATTAAAGGGAAGGCAGTTCAAAGACTTATGCATCCAATAGAGAAGGAGAAGTAGCATGCATTACTAATGTTTTTTATGTTTATTATACAAAAAAATGACAGCAAAAAAGCATATGTGCACAAACAATTAGAGGGAAGGCAATAAAAACTTTACACATCCAATATAGTAGGAAAAGCAACATGCACTATTGATGTTCTTGATATTTATTATACAAAAAACTTACAACAAGAAAACAGATGTGCGCAAACAATTAGAAGGAAGGCAACAAAGACTTATGCATCCAATAGAGTAGGAGAAGTAGCATGCATCGCTCATGTTCTTAATATTTATTGTTCAAAAACCTAACAAGAAAATAAATGTGTGCCAACAATAAGAGGGAAGGCAACAAAGACTTACGCATCCAATAAAATAGGAGAAGCAACATGCACCGTTGATGTTCTTGATATTTATTGTATAAGAAACTAAAAACAAAAAAGCAAATGTGCGCCAACAATTAGAGGGAAGGCAACAAAGACTTTACGCATCCAACAAAGTAGGAACAACAACATGCACCGCTAATGTTCTTGATATTTATTGTACAAGAAACTAATAACAAGAAAGCAAATGTGCACCAACAATTAGAGGGAAGGCAACAAAAACTTACGCATCCAACAGAGTAGGAAAAGTAACATGCATTGCTAATGAAAAATAATATGTCACAGATTTGATCTACTCCAAGCCAAATATATTGTTACCTTCAACCAACTCTAACTTGCTAAGAATAACAACAAAAGCACCCCAAATCCACTCAAGAGGGATAATGATGCAGAGAAAAAATTAGCATGCATGCATACTCTAATCAAAAACTCTTTTTCCTTTGAATAGTAGCCACCAAAAAACTATAACCAAAAAAGTAAGATGCCGAGACATGGTCACTGATAAAAAGATATTACAACTAAGCCCCCAACCTTTGAACTCATTATAGAGTAGGGGATGACATCCAAGAATTGAATGAATGATGTCATCCACTTAGGATATCCTTTTGAAGTGTACAACTTTTCACCTTTTTTACCTCACATCATTTTCACCCTTTTCACTTTTCCCCTTTCTTCAATAGGGTGCATTCAAGGTTAGGGTACCACAACAAGAACCATGACACCCATTTGTCTTGTGTTGTGAATCTTAAAGCAAGGACTTAGCAAAATGATTGTTTTGAGATGCTAAACAATGAAAGGGGGATATATGTACGTTTAGGTTTTCAACCAATAAATGATATAGTGAATGGTTTAAATCAATTGAACAAATTTTGAATGTTTTGTTAAAGTATAAACCAAAAAGGAATGCAAGACTATTTTGATATTCTAAAATGACATACTTTCATTTAGAGTGCCAAAATCCTATTAACAACATCAAATAATGTCTTTTTTTTTCACACACATCTTGCATACTTCTTTCCAAACCTTTGGAATGTAAATTTGAAATTAACAAAATTTATTTGATTGTCTTTGTTAATGCATCCATTTTATTAAAAAAAATCCAAGATTTTAACATCAATTCCATAAAATTTGGTGATTCATCATACAAAAAATTTGTACCATCATATAAAACATATTTTATTATATTTGTGGTCAAAATATGGACCAATTTGAACAAATATTGCTAGTCTTGTTGAATCTTTTTTGATAAAATTGCATAGTGGGACACAATTATTGGGCCATCTTTCAAGACACTTAAGGACATGTTTTAATAATTCAAATCACAAAAAAACCACCATTTTAATCAAGAAGTATGTGAATATCTAATGAAAAAAGAAATCTACTAAATAAATGATATCGTAAGTGTAATGGTCATTCAAAGTAGTGTTTTGAAAGTGATTTTGGGGTGAGACATTCCTTTTGTGTACCCCAACTATGAATGTACCTAGTATTGTGTTCAATGTTGTCACATGTTGCCCCAACTTCAAGTTGGTGAAGCCAAAGGGAATCATTGCAACTCATTAATGGTGATTTAATATCATTGTTAAAACAAGTGGTGGTGGTAAAATTTTGCACAATTATTGGCTAGCTATTGCATGGGAGAGTTATTACATGATCCATAAGTAAGAAATGAAAAATAATCATGTTATAGTTGTTATAAGGGTTGTGATTGTCAATTTATTTATGATTGTTAGCCTTCCAAGCTTGTAAAAACATTAAAATATGCCCAAACATCAATGTTTGTCACAAACTTTCATTTCTCACACATGTTTTTGGTCAATAGGAAAAGGAAATGTAGTCTTACAAATGGCGCATGTTAGAGATAGAGATAAAAATGCACACAAGAGTTAGAGATAGCGATAAAACATCTATGCCAAACATCTTAAATTTACATATTAATTGACCTACAACAAAAGGAAACCCCATGTTGAAAAGGAACCTTGTGTTGTGTGAATGTTGTACTTGCAACGTGGAATAAGCACCATAAGGTCTCAAATGTAGAGTCTTCAATTGCCTTTAACCAAGGTTGTGTAGAACCTCTCAAATCTTACAAGAGAAAATCATACTTTGCAACCCACAACTTGCCCTTCAACATGATACATTCTAAGCATTTGAATCTCTTAATGAATGCCACAAGCACTATGGCAAACTTGTTAAAGAACTTTCTTTTCAAGGATATATGCTTTTAATGGCCATATATTCACTTACAATTTTGATGTTTTTTTTATTTTGACAGTTGAACGTTTCTTTCATTGTATGTAGTAGTAAAACCTTAGCTATTGGCAATAAAACCCAACATTTGTGTCTTCAACTCTAACATTCAATACATTGGCGTTTAGGACCACTTAGTTAGTCTAGTTCATCCTTGTTTTTTGGTTTCAACTTTCAACCATCACCTATTTTAGGTTTCAATTTTTATCCATCACCTTGTGTTTGGGAATAATCAAGCCTTTCCTTTAGGGGGATTGCTTCAATCCTCACCTTTCAGCCTTTCAAAACAACATCCAATCCTAGCCTTGGGTCAACAACAAACACCATTTTTGCCCCAAGCCAAACCAACTGGACATAATCTATTAGATTTCTCAAAATTGATGGCCTTCTAGTTGAGGGTCAATCCACTAGTAGAAATCAGCCAAAATGTAACCAGTCAATTTACGACTACATGCGACTTATAGTCGTTTGCGACTAGATTTGAGAATATTTGCAACTACAAGACCAACTTTCAACTATTTTGGT
>Ga0116231_10003599_pt1 | contig 32079 bp, 25 predicted proteins | sample S1TSphgellanicum_2_FD_89695 | JGI IMG/M metagenome (GOLD analysis project Ga0116231, IMG submission 89695) | Host-associated microbial communities from peat moss isolated from Minnesota, USA - S1T2_Fd - Sphagnum magellanicum MG | ecosystem: Host-associated > Plants > Peat moss > Unclassified... | reverse complement strand
TAAAAATTGATATTTGAATTTTGAATTACTATTTTGGAATCTTAAATTTATATTTTAATTCAAAAAATTATTGATTGAGTTTCAAGGGTTTTTTCTACTAGTGTTATCCATAATAAATCACTTCTATAAATAATTATAAATGATTATGTTTATTAAATCTAAGTGACACTAAATAATTATTATTATAACATATATTTGTATATTATATAATTTATATTCTTATATTAGAAGAAATTAATTAATTAAATAAATGTGACATTACTTTAAAATCATTGTAATTACTTTAGATAAGAATTAATTAGTATGTGCATAATTATTTTTTAATTGAACATATTATTCACACTCTTTAATTTATAACTTCAAAACCTGAATTAAAAATTTGAAAAAATTATAATGTAGTTAAAATAATTATTTTACTGATTTTAATTTCACGAATTATTATATAATATTATTATTTAAAAGAATTCTATGATTAATCATCTATCATAAATATTTTATAATAATTTTATAGTGATTATGAAAATTAATGTTATGTTTAACAAATTATTGTATTTATAGTTAATAATTACCAAGAGAAAAAAATTACTTGACCTATAATAATTTTTACAACAATAAATGTAATTATACAATAAGTAATGTAATTAGTTTAATAATAATTTAAAAAAATTCATGTAAGAATTTACTTTCTAATAACAATTGTTAATTCATTACTTATAATCCTAAAATATTTAATTTTTTGAATTATAGTCATTAAATTAGTTTTACATTAATTATATTATATATAATTTGATCAGATTTTTTTAAGTAATAAATATTTTTAAATATTTTATTTATTTATTTATTTATGAGTTATGTATTAATAATTTGTGAGTAACTAGATAGCTAGTTTGTTAAATATTAAGAAGTTATTGCTTATTTATGTAATTGATAATGAATATTGAATATTTGTAGTGTATAGTTTATAAATTAAATATATGTAATTTTAATCATTATTTATTAAATGAATATTTAATTATCTAGTACTTGAATTGTTTAAAAATATAAAAACTATGAGAGTAAGGCATGGAAAAAGTTTTGGAAGTACAACTTAATTTGTAAAGAAGTTGCAACTTCAAAACTTATCCCATATTGTTTTTTTTCATTCCTATTTTGAATACTATATAAACAAGGGGGGGTGTGCCCATCCAATTTCACATTAAGAAATTTGTGCACATGGGATGAGCTAATCAAAAGGTTCAACCCAAAACAAAAAAACAAATAATGCACAATTCTAAAATACTTACCTCCCCAACCTACTTATCTATCTAGCTAGGTAGGTAACTAGTTTGACCTACCCATCTAGGTTGGCCTATGTACCTACCTACTTAAGTACTTACCTATATGATTACACGTTTTTCTTTTAGTGTATTCATGTGAAGAAAAATTGCAAAAAAAGGTGCAAACAAATTTCCACATCATAGTATAATTTGTGGAATTTTTATTCCAAAGGATTACAAATCTATTGACAAAACTTCATAACCAATTTTTTTTTTGGGATGATGTGATATGAACCTATAATTAATGTGTAATTTCACCCAAAAAATCCAAGTCATTTTAATGGGATAGAAGGAAAAACTAACATGGATAGGAATAATCCATTGCGCAATTCCCTACATTCATCACCCATTAAATTTATCCAACTTTATTGCATAAAATTGTATCCAACTATAAAATGGATGAAAAAATTGGAATAAAAATATTTGACCATTCAATTTACAAGATGGTCATCAATTTTTCCACACAATGAATATGTATGAAGTATAGCTAAAGTTGGCATTCAAGAAGCATTTTTTTGTGGCAAATATTGGGAATGAAAATGATCAATAAACATGGATGAAGAGCATCAATGAACCAATACATAATCAAAATCACAACAAAGGCAAACACAAGGAAATTGCTATGAAGTGTTTGGAATGTAAGCATTACAAACATCATAATATGATGTTCCAAACTTTGTCCCAGTTATAGACTCATAAGCCTCACCATCTATGTAACAATGCATACCACTATTACTTTTATGTGATGTTGATGGTGTTGTAGATGTTAAAGTTGATTGGGCAACATACAAGTTAGCCAATTGGATAGCATAGACCAATAGCCGTGGACTTTGGGAATAACTTTGAAGAAAGTCATCTTGTGCAAAAAATGATACAAACCTTCATGTAAGAGGACTCACAATGTTGAACATCCAAGGCACCATAATCTTTTAGGGGCACCCAAGGGATTTAGATGTACAAGAGAATTTTGAATGAGGAATGTGATCATTTTTGTGACATGGAAGTGTTGATTACAACATGATTTTGAAACAACATTAATGCAGATTAATGAAGAATTTGAAATGTGGAAAATTTCAAAAACAAAAACCCACAAACACTTGCTTACAAAATAAATCTTGACAACCACAAGGTGGGATGTCAAACATGTCATCATCATCAAGATCATAGTCATTTGTAGCTTATGCACAAAATTGGATGGAATCATGAATATTTCGAGTGTGAAATTCAACCATTGGCTTCAACAAAAATTCAAACAACTTTTTGTCTCATTTAAGGGCAAGGATATGTTTGTTTGCACCTTGACAAACTTTAATGGAAGTGCTTGGAAACCATGTATGAATGGGAAATCATAAACTTGAACACAAGTAGCACAAAAAAAACATAATTTAAAAAAGATGCTGAAAATTGAATTTAATAATACATGTCCCAGTTGTGAGGTCAAACACAAAATCATAAAAAACGCAACATGCACGTATTAAGATAGAAAGGAGAATGTAACCTTTTCTTTTGAGCCACACTAAGGAATTCCATTAGGATGTAATGTTTGAATTTCCATATCAATGTCATTGAAGAGGACATCATCTATGGTGACATCAATCCCAAAGTTGATTGTATGCACATTAGATAACATGTGAAGGTATTGGAGATCGTGGCAAGTTCTCATGGGGGAAGGAGCGAACAAGCTAGAAGATCATTAGCCTGCTAACCATGGTCTGAATGCAAAAACAATACAAAAAATCAAACTAAAAATCAAGAACATGGATGAAGTCTCCCATCTTGCATTATGAAAAAACACATTGTTTGGTTAAATTAAGTATGAAAACACACTTCATAAAAGGAATCCCAAATCAAAATTTGAATTTTTGTTTATTTCATTTATTTTTTAGAGGAAGATAAAATGCAAATAAAATCATTATTTTTAATTGTGAGATTTTCAAATTGACATTAAATAACCTTTGATTAATTTAGAATTTTTTTCCCCCTGTCATGGGGTTTTAGTTAAATTATATGTGTGATGTGATAAAGAACATAATATTCATGATTAGGATCAAGATGTAATAAAACAATCACATTTAACACATAATTGAAAAATGAATATGCAAATTGCAAAATTTGGAATCAAAACCAATATAAGAAAGCCATGATTCAAAGGCAATCCTTGGAAATATTTTGATCTTAGCACCCCTAGTTCTTATTATTATGACCACACCTACCAAAATTTAGGTATTATTAATTAAAAGATCATCCTTGAGATTGATTTGGCATCGACAAACATTCCAACATCACTGGCACACCATACTTTGCTTTTAATGTAATGTTATGATGTGGTGCATGGCGATAATTGGGGGAGAGGTGAAAGCGAAAACGTTGAAGCACCACAACTAACACACATTTTGCTTCTACTAAAGTAAACCCTTGCCCTACACAAAACCTTTGCCCAAATGAAAAAGGCATAAAAGCTAAAGGGTGTTTGTTTGCTTTGGCAACACCATTCACAAACCGTTCTGGCTTGAACTCATGTACATCCGGTCCCCATATGTCAGGGTCATGGTGAATGGCAAGTATGGGAATGTGTAAGCTCAATCCTTTAGGAATGTCCCAACCACCTAACTTTACATCTTTCATTGCTTGTCTGGTGAGGGCCACAAAAGGTGGAAATAAACGAAGTGTTTCATTTATAATCATATTTACCTGCACGAACATCCAACACACACAACATGATTAGATATGTTCCAAGATGTGAGCTGATGGTAATTCCAAAATGGGGTGAAAAAGTTTCAACGTACAATTTTCAATTTATTGAGCATGTTTGCATCAAGCAAACAATCACCATGCCCACACACTTGTTTGATTTCTTCACGAGCAAGTTCTTGCCAATTCATGTGGGATGCCAACAACATCATGGTCCATGTGAGAAGAGTTGCCGAAGCTCCATGTCCTGCAAAGAAAAAGGTCCTGCAATTATCGATCAATGCTTGCATGTCAAATTGGGCCTTTTCAACTCGTGAAGTATTTTCTTTTGATGTTGTAGTGAGCATAAGACCCAACAGGTCATCTCCATACGAAGAGTTTTTGGTTTTATTCACCATGTCCTTCCTTGATTGAATAATTTCTCGTAAAGAATTTGAAATTGCAGTTTGGGTCTCAAATATTTGTATGTTTAATGGTGTGGGAAGAAGGCTGCAAAACACATACACAACTATTTTAGAATTTTCACCACACAAGGAAATCATAAATTTTGCACACTTGAAGACTCACTTTTTTCATGGTCTTCATTGCATGAACTATATCATATGAATGAATTATGTTCCAAAAGAAGACACAACCACTTAGCAAAGTTAAATTTGGTACTTTGGCCATTTCAAATTAAATTACTCATGATCAAAATAGTTTCAAGGAGTAAGAAAAAAATGAATGAGATAACCTGTATCCTGGTATTGCAACAAGTCGTTTCATGGCTCTTTGACCATGTAAATTGATGAGTGCAAGTTGTTGATCAAACACTTTCCTTCCTCTTTCATAATTACTTCCAAAAGCGGTATGTGCAATTATATTAGCTGTCGTGCGTGTCATGTAATCACCCACTTCTAGTTCCAGACAGCCCCCACCATCCATCACTTTTGTTTCCCATTCATCTGCCATTGATGATGCACTCTTTGCGATTGCTGCTACCATTACCTGTGCACAAAGTCATAGTCCAACCTAAATGTTCAAATTCATGTGGTCTATATCAATAATAAAAAATTCACATCTAGATTAGTTTCTGCACTGTACATCAATCAAAGGAATAGGTAGGCACCTATGATACCATAACACTCTTGTCATGGATCCACTACATAACTTATAGGTTACACAAGCCAAAAAGATGGACAAGTTTTAGGACTCTTGGTGGTGTTCTCAACCTTTTCAAATTAATCTAAAGTATTTCCAAGTCACATGATAAAGATTTCTTGATTTTATCCTCTTTATTCTTTTGGACCTGCTTGGTGCAAGCAACCTTCACCTATGTATTGTTCTTGGACATAAATCGCACATGTTCCCGAAATTGCACCTTGATCTTTTCATGATGGAAAGCAGGGGCCACAGTTTGACGATGGGTAACCCATTCTTCTCCATTAGTTGTCACTAGCCCTTTACCAAGAAGTTGACTTTGAAATCGAAGTTGTATTTGAGACTTTTCATAAGAACCATTTTTGTTTGCAAAAATTTCTTTGACAAGATCAAGTTCTGTTATCACGATCCTTGCCTCCCATCCTAGCCACCAAAAATGTGTCTTTCCTGCCACGCCATCATTCACATTTACTCAAGTCAAGAATCTGATTGAACTTTTCTATATGGTACAAGAGTCATCCATACAGCTAATACCTCAAACTGGGGGTATTGGTCCAGTTTTGTCAAAATTAGTGATGTCCATTACCCAGTTTGGACATCACAAACAGGGTCAAACAAAGGGGCCGAAGAGAAGGTGAGTTTACACAGATAACTCTACTAGTGTCGATCACATGAGAGCTCTGAGAGGGACGTCCTGCGCTCTGAGAGCTGAGAGAGATGGGACTTCATGAAAACTCACCATAAGCTTGACAACTCCGAGTATAAAAAGGTAGAACATGAGACATAATATCGTAGTCGCCAGTCTTCATAATCTTCTCTGATTCCGCACTCTCAAGCCTAAGACGGTCAGGCATGTTCCCCAGGAGCCAATTCGCAGGTGGCCCTTTCAATCCCTGACTATTCATCACCCTCTTCATTCTCATGGGAGTCACCACAAACTTGTCTACCATCTCCACAGCAGTATAAGCAACCCACATGAAAAGGAGTGTGAGCAAAGATCCAGACAGTGTGGACCAGAAATTCTGGTCCCGCCAATATTCTATCAAAGGACGGATCATTGCAAGCTATGAATCAACTAGTGTTTCTGAGACCCAATCTCCCCGAAATCCTCTACTGTTGCTGAAAACTGTATTTCGCGAATTATCAGGCCTCCATATGAAGAACACCCAACGAGTGAGATGAAAGAAGCTTATACGACGGTCAATGAACGAAGAAGAATCGAAGTACCCAAGTAAATTTTTTTGAAGCAGAACAAAGAGGCGATTGGTAAATGAAAGATCAGGATTAGTCTTGCAGCTGTTGCAAAACTAAAAAAAACACTAAAGAGTTGATTTTCATGAAGGGAACCAAAAAAAGAACATCTGTTCTGATACAAATTTTAAAAAGAGTTGGAAGACAACTCTCGAGATGGATTGAATCCCCTTCTGAAACCAGAAAAGCTTCCAACACATAGATACCCACTTATTTGGACACACAGATAGATGCTCCAGGAGCTAGTCCAAGCAAAGCTTGTAACAAATGAAGGGACACAATTGATGGAAAAGCAACAGAACATGAAACTGGGTATCAGTTCACACGATTTTATATTCTGAAAATACTTCGATTTAATTATGAAAGAGTATGAGCAGACAGTGAGTGAAGAAGATGCATATGAGGCAAAATACAAAACTGGGTATGAAACTCCTGTGAGGACCAATTCAGGTGAGAGGAAACCAACCAATTTGGTCGCCTTTTTTTTTTTCCGCCTTGTATACTGTTATCGATCCTGACTCTTTTTAAAAAATTTAGTGCCCAGTTTTTTTTTCAAAACTGGGCACCAATTACCCCCAGTTTGGGGTACTTTATGGATAACAAGTTGCAAGCAGGAGGTTTCGAGTTTCCACAGGGGATGTAGCACACGTCACATGGCAAACCCACAAGAGATTCGGTATCTTCAGCAGATGGGCGGCTGCGATTAATGTAGATTTTTGGTCAGGATATGCCCCTGTCAGAGGACCTCAGCCTGCGTGGAGTTTGATTTTTTTGGATTTTGGTATTTCCCACCATGTTCTCAGAGTGTTCCTCACAAGTTCCCAATGCCATGATCCACATGTTCCCCAAGTTCCGAATGTGTTTCCCAAGATGTTCCCAAGGGTTACCAAAAATACATGCAGCCAATGGGTAGGCTGAAGCATGCACTCAAGGTGCCTTGATTTTTTTTCTCTTTAAGTTTTGGGTGGGGGGAGGGGAGGATTTTTTTTCATTTTTCCTTTGCTCCCTTCAAGTTGCCAATGGGTTATCAGACAAGGAGATAAGGATATAATAAAATATATTTTTAGCAAGACCCACACATGAGTAATGCACATTGACACGTTAAGCATGAATCCTAAAAAAGCATATATCTGCAAGAAATTTTGCCATGTGCACATGACTCTTCAAACTTACACACAACAGAAGGAGAATCAAACGCCATAGTTGTCCACACCACTCCTTTAAAGCTATTCCTCAGACCGTCATAATGTACCTTAAAACTCCAAGTCCCAGGTTGATTACCCTAATTTCAGAAAAATTGAAAAACCTAAATGCCTAATTTCATTGAAACCAAATCCTTTTGCCCTAATAAGCATTTCCATTATTTTTAAAAAAATCTAGCACCAAAGTGCCTATCGCAAGTAGGAAGGTAAATTACATGTTGAAGTGACATGAAAGTAAGCCTTGATTTGTGGATTGCAAAATTGAATGAAAAAAGTTGTCAATGTTTTTTTGTGTGAAGAGGCAAGCAACATAGGCAATTGAAGGTGCCTAAAAGCCACTTCCATGTGGAGGGGATCTTGGGCAAATTTTAGGAATTCTTGTGACTTTTATGTACCCCCCCTCATATCTCCAAATGCTTAGAACTTGTTCACACTACATATTAAGGCTTTTGGCACTCTCACAAACTTGTACAGAAATTAGGCCTAAACATTTGTCCATGGACCAATACATGGTCTAAATGATCATTTGTAAAGCAGGCTTGCCGGCCTAGGGGCGTCCCTAGTCTAATTGATCATGTGTAAAGTAGGCTTGTCGACCTATGGACTAAATGATCATGGACCTAGGCTAAATGATCATGTGTGAGGCAGGCTTGTTGGCCTTGGGACATCCCTAGGCTAGATTGTTGTCATCATCCTCACCATCCTCCATATCTCTCCCCTTGTGCCACCCAGAGCTAGCTGGTTCTCCCCCACCATCCTTCAACAATTTTTGTTTCTATTTGTCTGGCCTGGGTCAGCCCATCCCTCTCTCATCATCCTTGTCCCTTCAAGGTCTCTCATGCAAAAATTCCTATGTTGTTTTTTTATGCCTATTCTTTTGTAGTTTTTGAAAGTTTAGCTACCTTTCTTTTTGTTATTCCTATTTATTAGAATGTTATGAGGTTTCAAAAGTTTGATATATGCACACCTTGAAGAAAAATATGCAGTTTCTAAGAAACATGGATTGTCATTTAATACACCCATAATGGCAAACTACAAAACATTATAGAATTTGAAATTAAAGGGTTGAGTGTTGTAGGGCTTAGGATGTAAGAGGAAAAGATTGATGCAATAACCCAACATTATGAATTAGACATTACAATTATTTGTATAATAACCTTAACTTGATGCCCAATGGAGTAATTCATGCTAAACAAGACATAAATGCAAAATTTACAACTAGGGTTTCACAAAGGACAAACATGCAAGACACAATTCATTTTTTCACCCAAACCATGGGTTAATTCAATTTCATCTTGAGTTTTTTTCATCCTTAACAAGGAGAAGCATGGTTTTGCATTGTAGGGAATGCAACTTGTGTGGAGGTTTTTATGGGTTGCCATAGTCATTCAAAAGGAGAAGTTGGAATGTATACAATGTCATGCTCGTATGCATGGCCTCATACATGACGGTCGGTTACGGGCATGCCAATCATGCCTTTTAGGGTTAATGTATGTTTTTAGGTTACTGTACGTTATTAAATGTTTTAGGGTTATGACTTGTTTAGGGTTTCAACTTGTTGATGGTTGTATGAAAGGCCAAGTTCTTCGCTTCTCTTGTTAGTTTTTTTAGAATTCCTTTGTCAGGGAGGGTTTCTTCCATAGTTAGAGTGGATTTTTAGATGCCCACAACAATTATTACATGGCCATCGTTTACATACACTACGTTTTCTTTCCTTCTTTGCAATTTAATTATTAAAAAACTACTTTTTGTCGCTTAATGTTGAAAGCGGTAGATTTTTCCTAGCTTTGAGTTTCTTGGGTTTCTTTTGCTTGTTGGTCTCTCTCCTTCCACTACCCAAAATCCTCACCTGGGCAAGAGCCGCCATTACTTCAAGATCAAAAGAGAAGCCGAGGAGGTGTTGGAAAAGCAATGAACGCACGTGCGTGCATGTGTGCTACAACACAAGAAGAGAAGACAACACTCTTTTAATGGGGGACTAATATGCAACGACAAATAGGTCCTTCTCCTCCTCTTGCAACTACAGCTACATGCTGTTGGGTGAGTAAGCTCGGGAATTTGTTGAAGCCAGACTTTTGCATTGTTATTCACGAGAGAGCTCGATCCGCTACTACTGTCGCAACTATGACGATGACAAGGATGTTTCGATGGATGCAGCGTTAAGGTCGGTATGTGGGATCGCTTTTTCGTTCAGAAATTTTTTTCATCAATTTGCTTTTCTTGCTCACACCTGTTATGGAACATCATGATCATGATCTTCTTCCAACATATGCCTTTTCCTTTCAGGTTACTTTGTGGTTGTTGCAATCCCTCCCATCCGGCGTGGTGGTTTGGACCCAAAAAGCTCTCGTGGGTGTGGGTTGTTATTGGTAGAAAACTCTAGATATAGAGTGGGTGGCTAAGGTTAATTGTTTGTCGACTCCTCAACTCCATGCCACTAGAATGGACGTCATTTGTTCGCTCCAAGGAAGCTACTAGCTTTCCTTGTTCTTCTTTGGTAGATTCATTCTTGTTCTTGTTTTGTTCTCCTCAGCTTGTTTTTGGCAATAGTAGCTGGTGACAACGTTTTGTTGGTGCGTTCTCCTCCTTCCTACAGTTGACCTTTCGTCCCCCCTCTCGTGTGCTAATGGACGTTGTGTGGATCATCATTTGTTGTGCATAGGAGGAGGCGGAGGAAGCCTTGAAGACCCTTGACGACTGCAGGGCCAAGTGCAGCGTCAAGCAAAAAGAAGAAGAATTTTATTTTTTTCTTTTGCACGCCATCACTTCAGAGCTTTCGGGCGATCTGTAATGCAGCATCTGTCGCATCGTCCCCTGCCATCGCTGCAGAGCTCTTGAGTGACCTGCAACATAACGTTCATCACGTTGTCGCTTACCATCGCTGTAAAATTCTTGGGCGATCTACAACACCGCGTTTATTGTGTTGTCGTTCGTTGTTCGTCGTTTGTCATGTTGTTGTTATTGACACCCGTCCACAAACTTCTGTCCACAAATTTCCGTCCATCGACATCCATCCATCAACATCCGCCCACCAATTTTCGTCCATCGACGTTTGTCCATTGACTTCCGTCCATCGACATCCGTCCACCAACTTTTCATCCCCATCAACGCGTTGTATTTTTCAATTCCTATGTATTACATACATATATATTTGATACCATATTCTTCAAACCGTATTTAATGCTTTGTATTTCTACAAAATTTTGGGGCATGGGACAACACCATGTCCTCGAATGATGAAAACATTACCGCTCAGCTAAAGCCAAGGTATCAACTATGAAGCAACACACAATCATTTGAACCGATTTCTTTGAGCTCATGATCTTCACGACAATACCATCAAACGTTTACAACGTCATCGTCATCTAGTACAACTCCTACCAGGAATTTAGGTTCAGGTTACATTACATCAACGATACATTAAAGTCCATTTGGAGGGGTTAATCAATGGGGTACACCTATTGCCACACTAGCTTTCACACCATCACCATATATTCGATTACAAGTCGTTACTTCTACACCCATATACACCATGGAGGTCAACAATTCCTTTGGAAAAATGGAGAAGTTCAATGAAAGGCCATGTACCATTTCTTTGAGGGAGTTCAAGGCAACTCTTTTAACTATAATTTGTGAATTGAAACTCAAGTATGGTAATAATTACACCAAGGCGTTCACATTCAAATGTTAGTTTGTTATGTGCACTATGAGGCATTAGATGTCTATGAGCAACATTTTCCAAGGATTTTGGACGTCACCCAAATCCCCAATCCAACTTATGCCACAGCCATCACCACCACCTTTCAAGCTACACTATAAGCTGCCATTGCACACCATGGGATTGTGCCCAATAATCCAAATCCGATACCCATTTCAATAAACCTTTCTCCTCAACAATTCATTATTGTTACTGCAAACATTACTCCCACCATCAATGCACCAGCTTTTGCTAATTCAGTGGGGGAATTCTTTCGAATTCTTGAGTTGGAATTTTCGATTAAAAGTTCTAAAAAATTTATGTAGCTCGCCACCTTTTTTCGACGGAAGGATGGAACTCTTAAGATACTCTACATGAGGTTTTTTAAGCTTAAAAAGGATATTCAAAACATCACAGACTTGGAAGTTACCCATTGGTATTTTCATTCATTGGAAAGTATTCCGACATTCCATGCGCAGGTTTTGTAATGGGTTTTTGTAGAATTTGGAAACTTGTACACTTTGTTGGATGTGTACAACATTTTTGAAAAGCTGTAACTGTTGATGCACACTATGAGGCTAGTAATATGAGACCTCCATCCGTTCAAGGCCTCAACCTCCATTAGTTACGCCAACTAGATCATCACAATCTTCTTCAAAGGTTAAAGCGGTGCACTTAATTGCACCCATCCTACCTTCTTGCAACTACTGTGGCAATCCTGCCCACAAAGTTAGTGAGTGCAACATTTCTTTCGAAGATATCTTTTGTGATTATTATGGGAAAGAGGGACATCATGAAGCTATTTGTTTTGCTAAGTTCTCATAATGGAAGTAACTCTAATTACCATGGCAAAATCTGTTAGCATCTTCTATTGCCCTTTAACCAAAAGCCAAGGCACCTCAGCCTTTCCACTCAAACTTTCCCCACTAAGGGTAATTCTGGTAAGAATGTTAAGAAGAAAGAGCATAATGCTGATAAGAGGGAGGTGCTTAAAGCCCATGCTACTCAAGTTCAAACTCTGCAAAATGAACTTAAATCATTGAGGGCCCAACTTGCTAATTTAAAAGGCAAGTCTTCCTAACCAGCTAGTCATGCCCAACCTGTATAGGGTTCAGGATCACAGGAAGGACCTCTAGGTCATTCTATGGCCTCTCACATGATGCCATGGTTGGGGAATATGTTTTTTTTAGTGCACACAATTATAGTCTCACATCGAAATTTGCTACTTATTTTTGCCCTTCCTACTTTGCAACACAAAAGGCTAGTGTGGCATCTAGAGTTTCTACCACTAGGCAGGTAATTCAAATTGATGGACTCGCATTTGGTTCAAGTCCTATTGCCAGGGTTAGAGGAGTTTGAACAATCATGCCACAATCTTTTCATCCTCTCAACACAAAGAAAAATGCATCTTATTGGTGAGGGGGGAGGAACTTACTACACTGCAAGCTAGTAGGGCATCAAATTCTCATGTCCCAAGAGTACATGTACATCAAGAAAACACGCAATTTTCCACTGATCAGCTTATGGAGTGCTAATTTCAAATGCGTGAAGTGGCGCAAAAGCTTGTGAATACACTATTATTTAGTTTTCAAGGTTTGAAACTAAGCACAAAGGACATAATTGTAGTACTAAAGGATACCCTGAACACTACATCAGGTCTTCTACCAATCCTTGATCCACATGCTACAAGGGTCCCATCCAACACCTTGGAGAGACATTTGATTGGTTCACATGTTGTAGATGACATTTGTAACCTGGTCATTAGTTTTAGCATGGCTAAAATAATGGGCTCTCCTACCTCTGATCTTACATTCACATATCAAAAGGGAGCTAAGAACACATCACTTATGGTTTGTTACTCAACAAAGGCATTGTGGATAGCCATTTTTTCCACAAAGTCTCGCACTCAATTCCAAAGGTGGTACCTAATGAGAGAATTTCCATTGCCACCGGAGTTGCCATTGTCAACAATACTGAATCAGCAATCCAGGTGGGAGGACATACACCCCAAGTGGTACTTCTTGATATAGGTGCCCAACCAATGATTCTTGGAGTTCAATTCGCTAAGAAGATGGGCATGCTTGATTCCAAACTACGGAAATTTATGTGGCAAATTCACACCGCTAGTGGGAGCATAAAAAAGGTACGTGGGGAAAGCTCGGATTTGATTGCATTTAATTTCAATGAAGGTACATATCAAAAAATTTGCCTATAGGTTAGATGTTTAGTCACCAATGCCACTAGTTATGATGTGCTCATTGGGCAAAAGGCCATGTTTCCACCAGGTTTCACAATTGACAATTGGTTCGAACATGCATACTACCGAGTGGATTAGGAGATTGATGGCCACCACCTAGGATACATACCCCTTGATTTACATGGGAACCATAATCCTATGGCTCACCATTGTATGCTCACGGAAGCACACACCATTTCTTACATCCAACAAGTTAACCACAAGTGGATAGAGGGAGATGAAAAGGAGACAACTTATGCCCAAGCTACTAAAAGCTTGAGGGTGGTTCCTACGGACATTCAACACGGACCAAAGGTTTTACAAAGGTTCAAAGCAACCCACGAACCCTTGGTCAAAGCTCTGTCTAGTTTTGAGAACATGGAGAGCCATGGTGAACCGATTAAGCCAGTATTTCGTCAGTTAATCACCTTGACATCGCCTAAAGAAGGGATCACTTGATCACCTGGATCACTTGGGGGTTTAATCCATTTTTCTTACACTTGGTTATGTAATTGAGAACACCCCTTCTTAGCTTGATTAGAGGGAGAAAGTCCATGAGCACTACATGTTGGTCAAGCATTACCTTGGAAAGTCATTCCTATTCGATGTAGCATAATGCAGTTCTTATGCACATCGGCTGTGCAACTAGTGGACCAACCTTGCACCACTCTCAATTCTGCAATTGGCTTTAAGATACACAGTCAAAGACCTTAACCTGTAGGTTTCTCATATATTAAATGATCAGAGTTCCTACCAACCAGTTATAAGGTAAGAAAAACCTCCTTGGTTTCCTGCGAACATAATAGGAAAACCAATAGGTGCTTGACTCACCTTTGTTTCGTTCCCAAGAGCACACACCATTCAGGGAAATGGACTAGGCCTGATGTACCGTCATGCTTCAACCACTTGGGATGAACCAAGTTCATAAGAAAGAGAAAGGGCTATGGGGTTCCAAACTAGCACTACTAGTCACACCGAGGTGACTAGATTGGAACATAACACTCTATTGGGGAGAGGCATGGACCTGAACTCCCTTACATGGTTGTTGGTAACCTATGTATTCTTTCAAATGTACACAACACCAACACTGATTCAATCAGCTTGCAGTTTTGGTGATGCGACTACATGGCACCCCGACTAAATACACATGCCTATCTTCAACATTCTACACTTCATTCTTAGTGTTGGGGCGGGGAGGAAGTACCATGTAATTTGATTCAAGTTGTTTCTGATACACTTGGAGGTACATTAGTTTCTAGAGAAATAATTATAACCTATTATAAATTTGTGTAGTTGGATAATGGAGAACCCAATACACTAAGTTTTTCAAACACATTTTCCAATTCCATTTGATGTGTTTCCAACTACACTTTCATTATGGGGAACCAACTCACCAAAAAGGGGAAAAACCAGGTCACATACTTGCTAATTAAGTATGAGAATGTGTTCGCATTTTCAATGAAAGACTTAAGTAGGTGTAAGACCATGTAGTTCTCTATAGACCTTACATATGAGACACCCATCTATCGGAAGAAGCATAGGTTGAGCAAGCATGAGTGGGAACTAGTAGATGAAAGATGCAAAGAACTCCATGAAGCTAGTCTTATTCATCCATCAAGTTCTGATTTCGTAACCGCTATGTAATGCCAACAAATAAGGATTTAGTTGGATTATGGATTGAAAAAAGGATGTGCGGGGATTATAGGCCTTTGAACTTGGTTACACCTCAGGACAGGTACCCCATGCCCATCCTTGAAGAATTGTTTGATAGCATTGGAGACTCAAACATCTTCACAATTATGGATCTAAGGCAAGACTTTAACTAGAGTATGTTCGCTACGAAGGATCGCAAGAAAATAACATTCCATGAAAGCAACAAGTTGTGGGAATGGCTTATGATGCCTTTTGGATTGAAAAATGCACCTATCTTCTTTCAACGAGTCATGGACCAAGTTTTTGAAGGGGTAGATTTCCTGAAGTGCTACATAGATGATGTCCTAGTGCATAACAAAAGATTCCTACAACACTTGGCTCATCTTGAGGAGTTATTCAAGAGGCTGCATGAAGTCAATATGAAAATCCATCCTAAAAAGTGTGAATTTGTTGTCACCTTAATAGTTTACCTTGGACACAAAATTTTGCCAAATGGTATTATGGCTCATTGGGCCAAAATAGTAGCCATTTTGGAGATGCCCAATCCTACTGATGTTCATACTTTGAAGAGCTTCATTGGACTATGTAATTATTGCATGATTTATGTCTAAGACTTAAGTATTATTGCTCACCCTCTCTATGCATTGTTAAAGAAAAATATTACTTGGACATGGAGTGAAGAGGCTCAAGAAGCTTTTAACACACTCAAGGAAAAGCTTTTAAAGTTCCCCATTCTAAGAAGATTTGATTTTAGCAAGGTCTTCATTCTACACACTGACTGGAATGCTCTTGGTATTGGTGTTATTCTTGGCTAACTCGATGAGGAAAGCAAGGAATATGTTATCGCCTATGCATCTCAAAGCAACAACAAGGCTGAAATCATTTATTCTTCATACAAGGGGGAATGTCTTACTATTGTATGGGCTGTCATACACTTTAGGCCCTATATTTATGGCACCAAATTCACTTTGTATACCGACCATAGCCTATCAAATGGTTGATGACCAACAACAAGCTTACTGGTAAGTTAGCTTGTTGGGCGTTTATACTTTAAGAGTATGAGTTCAAGGTTATTCACCAACCTGGTATTACACATTAGAATGTGGATACCATGTTGAGGAGACCCTTCACTAACTCTGAAAATTTCTCAAAAGTTAACCAAAACTTCGACCAAATTCCAGCAATAGATGTATATTGTGCATTTAATTATCTTGCACTACTGCAATGTAAGCTGGTTGAGCATCCCATTATGGATATATGGGAAAACTTGGACATTTTGAAGTTCTTTCAGCATGGGGAATCCCCTCCCCAAGTTATAGCAAATCAACGGGATTGCATACAACTGCGGTCCAAACACTATTCATGGAAGGACAATCACCTCATCTAATGCTTACCACAAGGCGACAGAGTGGTTCCTCCACCGCATGAACAACTTAGTCTTATTTAGAAGGTACACTCGAAGCTTGGACACTTTGGAATTAAACGTACTTATAGCCTTTTCGCTCCTCATTACCATTGGAGAGGTATGTATTCTCAAGTCCAAGACATCATTGTTAAGTGTGAACAATGTGATAGAGTGAGAACTTCTTTCTCCTCTCGACAGTTCACACTTTTTCCATTCCCTATTCAGGGTTTGTTCTATCGCTGGTCATGTGATTTAGCTAAAGAGTTACCATAGACCTCTAAGGGTAATGTCTACATCATGATTATGATTGGGAATTTTTAAAAGTGGGTTGAACTTGTTGCGTTGCCGGAAAAGTCATCATATAGCACCAACCATGCTTTTTTAGAACAGGTCTTAAGTAGGTTTGGGGCTTGTGCTAAATGCCTTATTGATCATGGATCAGAATTTAGAGGAGAATTCTAAGACCTACTTAATCATGCTCTCATTGACCATTGCTAGACTTCAAGGGTTCATCCCCAAGTTGATGGCCTTGCTGAGAGGATGGTTTAAACATGCAAGAAGGGATTTCGAAAGATTTGCCTCACTGGGAACAAAGAGGATTGGGACTTAGCCCTACTTTACATCGCCATGGGTTATAGGATGTCTAAACACGCCTCTTTGTCTCATTTCTCTCCTTACTTTCTACTTTTTGGGAGACATCCCATTCCACCCTCTTCCATTGTTATTCAAATGGACTAAGTTGTGGACTTGGACTCCCTAGCCACTTGGGTTAGGATCATCGTATAGAAGGTTGTTTTATTCAGGAGGGTTATGCCCATGGCCATGGAAAACTTGTCCATTGCACAACATCGAGACACCTTACAGTATGCACACACACAAGGTGGCAGTTATAAACCTAAGGTGAAAGAATTTGATGTTGGTGACTTTGTGTATCTCCAACGACAACCTAATGATACTCTTGACATTTCTTTCGGTCGCACTAACTTGACGATTAAGGCGATGAGGCCTTCAAGTGTGTTGGAGTTGCAAGGAGCTGACGGACGCACAATTCGGGATCACTCTAAAAATTGTGCGCCTTGCCACCTATCGAACTTAGATCCTACCATCATCACATTGACTTGGATTCTTCCACTTGACTATCCATGTCAGGTATGTCAAAGGACAAACGATGCTGATCAAATGCTATTTTGCGATAATTATAATGGTGGATACCATTTAAATCGCTTCAAGCCGGAACCCATTCAAGTTCTTGTCGACATTTGGTACTATTCATCATTATCTCCTGCAACACCTTGATTCTATTTAGACCATGCCACGTTTTTCCCAGCTCAAGTCTAGGGGGGGGATACATGAAAATTTCATCTCAGCTTCTTTTTATGCATTGTATATATATGTGTGTGCAACTCTTTTTGGTTGATTAAGTTCTATCTTTAACTGATTTTAATCTTTTTGTTCAATAGAGTTTGCTATGGCTTTACACCCTTACGACACCGAACATCATGATATTACATGTCACGACAGCTGTCATGCCCGTATGCATGACCTCATACATGACGGCCGGTTACAAGCATGCCAATCATGCCTTTTAGGGTTAATGTATGTTCTTAGGTTACTGTATGCTATTAGGTGTTTTAGGGTTGTGGCTTGTTTAGGGTTTTAGCTTGTTGACGGTTGTATGAAAGGCCAAGTTCTTCCTTTTTCTTGTTAGTTTTTTTAGAATTCCTTTGTCATGGAGAGTTTCTTCCATAGTCAAACTGGATTTCTAAATGTTCACGATGGCTATTACACGACCACTGTTTACATACATTACGTTTTCTTTCCTTCTTTGCAATTTAATATACATGAGAATTTCATTTCAGCCCCCTTTTGTGCATTGTATATATGTGTGTGTGCAACTCTTTTTGGTTGATTAGTTTCTACCTTTGACTGGTTTTAGTCTTTTTGTTCAATAGAGTTTGCTATGGATTTACACCCTTATGACACCGAACATCACGACACTACACGTCATGACAACAAGAGGTTACAAAGTTTTGTTCCAATTGTTGAACTATCATGAGTGGGGAAATGCAACCTTTGGAAGGTTGCAAGGTATGTTAAGGGTACAATGTTTGTGGCTTTTTGTGCTTTTACAAAAATGATTTAAGTTAGCTTGACATTATTTTAGTCCCTTATGTTTGTTTAGTTGACATTCACTAGGCTTTCAATCTTTTGTTGCAAAACATGTTTGCAAGAATAAAGTGGGAAGTGTATGAAAATGTTTGTTTAGTTGACACTCCCTAGGCTTTCAATCTTTTGTTACAAAACATGTTTACAAGAATTAAGTGGGAGTGTATGAAAATGATAAAAAGTGAGAGGAGATCTTTGCTAGGTTCCATACTACACACCAAAAGTAAGGTAATCATGTTAGGATGTAGCAACACAACCACGTGTGGTGCCCTTTAAGCAACTTTCATTTTTGCAACACCTTTTCAGCCTCCTTTAAAATCATGTGGTGTCCACTTGCTTTTATAATTTTTCATTACTCCCTATTCTAGTTATCAAAGTTGTATTCTAGTTTTCATACATTCAAGTGAATGGTCAATTATTGATTCTATTTTTTTCATAACATGAATTTTATTGTCCCACTTGATTATGGAAGTGTGATTAGTCAAAGTTCTATGGTTGACTTTGCAAAATGAAGAAATAATCCTCTTGAGAATAGATAATCATTCTAGATTTCAAATTGTTTAATGTTGTATGTCTCCCTCTAGAAACATGCCCAAATCACACATGTAGATGAATTTTGCTAAGAAGTTGCCAAGAGAGATAATTTATTTTAATTACACATTTTATGCCCCTACCACATCTTTTAGGAGTTCATGGATTTGTTCAAATGATTGCATACAAGTGTTTTTTGTGTTGTTATGGATTGAACTATTGTTGTTATCATGAATTATGGAAGTTAATTAGAAGAGTGGCATCTTGATTAATCAAGTGCAACAAATGACTATTCTAAATTCTTCCATTTTATTATCTACAATTTGATTCATTTTATAGACCTAATTTCAATTATGTTGGATAATGCCTATTAATATAGCCCCGATTTCAAATTTTGTGTTCCAAGTTGCTAAATTCAAAATATATATATTAAAGTTAAATCATAGTTGAAATTTCATGTGGTGTTAAGTGATGTAGCTATGTTTTTCTAATGAAAGAATTCACATTGCACTTGCAATTATCTAAGAACCGCATTTCCAAGACCAATGATTTCATTTCTCATGTAGGTGATATGTGGTAACAAATGTAATTTTGTAGAAGGAACTTGCTTCTATAAGATTTGCATTATTTAGAAAATGTCTTATGCTTTCTATTTTTTGATGTGTACATTTGAACTTGAATAATCTCAAAGTTGGGAACTAAGTTACATATGAGAAGTTGTATTTTGCTCACAATTCATGTATATTTTGTTTGTCTTTGAAATCTTTTAGGGGTGTGATTAGGCAAGTATGGATGGCAAGGGCAGGGTGAAATTATTTAAGGTCAATAGCAAAAATCAGCATGTATTTTTTGCATCCACTAGTTATTAGTCATCAAAAACAAGTGTCAAAGATCATGAATCTTATAATGACTAATGATATGAGTTGCATTACAGATGAAGAGTTCAAGCAACAAGTAATTTGTTTTTTGAAAATATAATTGAAAGAATGCAGAAAACCAGAAGATGGCAATTTCAATACTGTCAAGAATCCATCAAAAGTTTTCATCTGCATCAAAAGAATCTTCCAAGTTAACAAATGAGTATCATCAACACCTTTTCAGCTGTGAACTTTCAGTCAATATCCAGAAATTCCTCAACTGACTATGGATCATAGCAAAAAAATACACTGTTGATCAGGAACTGAAATCAGCAGACAATATGAAGAGTAATCTGTCAGCCATACTGATGTGGGCCACAAACCACATAGACCAGTGTTGTCACATGTGGAAATTGTCACAATAAATCATAATGAAAGAAAGGTTGACAACACCATGAAGCAAGATCTTGGAACTCAGTTCTTTGCAACAAATGCTTTTGAAACAAATATATTTCTTTACTCATTCACATTTGGGATGCAATTCAATCTTAAAAACTCCCATAGAATTATGAGGTTTTAAACCTGTCTCGGATTGCTCATGTGGAAAGTGACAGTTTGATTTAGTTTTGACTTCACTTTGCCATGGTTTACACAATGACACTAATATAATGCAGGTTAGGATGTTGGGACCACTGCTGTGGTATCAAGTGTTACCTTGTTTTGAAGAAATCATGAAGGCATGAATGGGTGTGAGCATTGAAGTATATCATCATCTCTGGAGCATCCTCCATTCCATTCCTGCTTCATACAAAGAATTGAATCCCAAGCTTGAGATTGTTGGTAAGTTGCGCAGCACTCTGTGACTATGCAGGAGTACACAGGGGGTTAGGGTCACAGTGTCCCTAAAGCCATTTTAAGTGATTCAGGCTTGCAGTGTACTCCAAATTGCAATCCAAATTGCTAATCCAACACCAGAGCTTGAACAAAGTGGACACCATATTCTCGCATGCATTCCTGACAGAAAGGAGATCCCTAAGAAAACTTGAGACTGCCAAAAGACTGGTACATCAACCACAAATTACATTCTTGCAGTTGGAGTTGCAGTTTGGAAGCTCCATAAACAGTGTCTTCTCCACCAGTCATGTCAGTTTTCGCTCTAGTAATGCACATGATACACAACATATGCATTCCTTACATTCATCACTGACCAGTCTCTTCTTCAAGGGGATTCCACATTGACCTATCATTTGTTAAGTCTGGTTAGACTGTCTTTGACAGAGCCATTGGCATGGTGACCCTGAACTCAGGTAGAAAGGTGTCACTTATCCAACTTGATGAACATGTATGATTGTGCCATGATGAGACAAAATGATTTCACCTGCTGTGGCATGATCCCTATTCCAGGTAATTTGACACACATCATCACATTCAATAGTCATCATAACCTCTCAATCACAACACACCAATTTGACTTGTCATAGAATTGGTCAATGATCCTTGCACCTGGTACACCTGACACCAGCCTACCATACCCACAGCAACCAACACATCCTTAGATAGCAAACCTGAGCAAATCATCCCTTTTCCAGGAGACACTTCATCATTATAAGGAAGCTACTAGGAGAATAGAACTGTAAAACAATTTCTCAATTTGCCAAAGTGGATTGCATGCTTCTTGACAGAACCAACCAAACTCCACAGGGGAAAATTAATGTAGTTCAGTGGAAGCTAAGACAACCTATAGAGAAAGGTTCCATGAGACTAATGTCACATAAAATGCAGGTTGACCAATCACTAAGAACTGGAGTAACATCTGAGTGGTAGGCCGCAGAGAAAGAGAAGACAAGGAGAGACATTGTTAATGGAAATACTAGTGATTGCACACAATATCATTACCTCTCAAGCTCGCCCTGTACAAAGCAATGATAGTAGCGATTGTACACAACAGCTCTCTTTGTGTCATCTTTTTTTGCCAGCCCACTTGCAACAGCTGCAGCAGAAGCACCACCAACTTCTGCACGATGATACGGCAAATGCCAAGGCACAAAATACTCTTGCTGCTCCACCTGACACATCATATCATTGGCACTAGAGCCAAGATTCTTAGTTGATCCTTGATCTTGAAACATCATCTCACTTGAATCACCTTCATCTATGACATGGTTCTCAGGACTGGGAAACTCCAATTTCTGGGAGATAGTTCTTGAATTTGGACTTGACAGTGTATCCACCAAATCCTTCTCCAGGGTCAACTCCTTCAAGTCCTCATTGCTTCCTTCCTTAATGCTTCCTAAAGAACTTGTTGACAAGTTTCGCTTAAACTTTGTCCCTACATCATCAACCCACTCGTCCATGTACTTGCAAGTAAGAGGAGTCCACTTGCTCAGCAATTTTTTGTCTTCTTGTTCAACAGCCCAGACAGTAATCAACACTTTTCCTTTCTTGTGGACCACTCTCAGAAGCTCCTCAATGGCTCGAACTCTTCTCCCCTCATTGCTCAAATGATGTAGGACAGCAATGGAGATTGCAGCATCACAGAAACCAGTACGATAAGGTAGATGTAATGCATCAGCCACTAAAGCTTCATGCCCCTGCTGAGTACAGATTTCCACCAGTGGGGGGCTGATGTCACATCCAACAAACAAGCATTTGGGGTTGAGTCCCAAGTATTTCCCATTGCCACAACCAGCATCTGCAATGACTGAACCTGCCTCTAAAGAGTTAAGAAATAACGCCACTTTTGGCCACTTCGCAAACCGTGTGGCACTGAAGTGAGGTGCAATGGCATCATAGACCTTGTGGACATACATTTTCTCAATCTCAGGAGTCACTGAATTGAATGGCTTGACCAAGGATGGAACTGTTTTACTTGAACTTTCACTGGAGTTCTCAGTCTCTGAGTTGCAGGAAAGGGCAGGGCAGTAAGATATCTCATTGTAGGCATCTTCAGAAGTTGTTGTACATGGTTCCCGTACATTGTCATCATTTGAAGGACATAAGGTACTCAGATGTGGCTGTTGTGAATCACATTGTTCTGGAAAGATGCAAGTACAAGGTCCAGACCGCACCTGCCATGCCACCTCAGGTGTGAAGAAAAGTAATGGAATCATTGCACAACTGAGTGAATGTAAACAGAAATGAAGGTTCTGTTGTATCAAAAATACGAGCTTTCACACATTTGTACCTTTCGGAATGTGAAGGAGACACGCCTTGGGCCTCTGGATACTATCTGTCCATTAATATCATCAAGCTGCAACAAATTGACACCCGATGTTTTCTTTAAAACCAATATGCAGAATCAATGCATTGACAGTATGAGACCCTGTTTTGCCCTCCACAATATTGATACTTCAGCATTCAGTGGTCCCTTCTGCATTCAGGAACCATACCTTGTGATGGGGAATGTAGTGATGCCATGCATAGCGAGCCTCTTCAGACATTATGAGTAGAGACCTCTGGGGAAGAAATAATGCTTTTCGTTCCATCTCCATATTCAGCTGTCTGAGATTAGCAACTTCTTGATCATCCACTCCATCCTCCTGATGTGACATCTCTTGCAGATCAGGTAATTGTGAGATATCATCCACTGGAGTCACAGTTTTCTTCTTGTATTTTCTGAACTCCATAATACATGGTCCAGCTAAAGATAGAGAAATAATAGATCCTTCGAATGCTGAGTGAGTGTCAATGTGCGGAGACAAGCCAACACCTCGGGGATATTCATTCACCTGCACACACATACTACCCCAACAATCAGAAGTTGGGACAGCCAATATTCTTAGAACAGGACAGAGTACAATCACCAGGACATTAGACCATGCAACCTCCGCCGACAAGACTCAAGTGGTCATAGTGTCACATACATAGAGGCACTGAGAGGAAATTGCAAAATGTAATCTTCAAAATTAGTTAAAATCATAACAGATCTCACACTGTAAGTTGGTCAAGGGGAAGGGAAGGCTCCTTGGCATGTGTCATCTCAGACAGCAAAGCAACCTTTGAAAGAACAGGCTCCACACTCAAAGGCAGCACTCCAAGTTTCTGGTTCTTGTCGACGTTTCTTGTCTGCAGAAAGTATCACCAAAACAATAAAGATGAGGATGGTCATCTGACCTCTTTAGAGATCACATATTTGATAAACCTAAGAAGTCCAAATTCCACAATTGAGAGAAGTGGAAAGTACCACAGCTCAACCGCTAAAAGAGGTGAAGATGGACCTTGTACAAAAACTCGTACCCATAGTGTTGTACCCTCCTCTTTGCAAGAGTTGTCCACTGCTCAGCATCCACTGCAGTCAACAGTTCCTGCACACAGCAAATCAGTTCCTGCACAAAAAACCTTTCAAAGTCACTTGTCAACACTATGGGTGACCAACAACGGTGAACCAAGAACCCTCCACAAATTGTAAGTGCAATACATACAAACCTGTTCATCTTCAGGAGAGATGAAATCCATATACAAGGAGAGCCCTGGAATGCCAATGTCCTTTGTCGATGTAAAAACAGGAACTTGTGCTTCGACCTGAAAACATCTCAATGAGGAAAACTCATCAGTGGTCACAACAAAATACAACAACAACGAGACACACAAATCATCCTGAGAACACAGAACAAGCAGCCACCTTGATGCACAACACACAAAATGATGTAGGGTTTGAAGAGCATCACTGTGTTTGACATGCTGTGATGCATTTCTGGAACAACATTTTGCAAATGTTCTCCCCTTGCCATATGGATTGCCATTAGAGTCAAATTAGAAATTCTGCTTCGGGCATCAACCGCCATGCTGCCGCATCTTTTTGAGCACGACAACCTCTTTGGATTCTTCATGCTTCCAGCATTTTACCCCAAAGATACAGTGGTGGCAAAAGAGAAAAGCTTGACTTACAGGAGGTTGTTGCTGTTGAGGAACAGCATGCTGGATGAGCATCACGCGTCCTTGGAGAAGATCACAAGGCCTTCCATTCCAGGCTTGCCTAGCTGCAACCGCATCGCTTACATTCACGTAAGAGACATAGACACGAGATCCACTACTGTCACCCGCAGGCTGAAGAACGCTCGTCACCCTACCGAACATGCTGAAAGCATCCCTGATGACGGAGATCGGGATCCCTACAGCAGGTCCGCAGTTGGCTACATACAGATGTGCTGTCGGTTCCTCCATTGCAATGCGAGAAGGCTTCACGAAGCACCACGACGACGACGACGACGATCTCCTTCTCTCTTCTTGACCGTCTTGCATCCTCTCTCTACCAAAGAGCTCGAGTTCCTTACGCTTTGAGATTCCGGCACCAGACAACATCAACAACGTCTACAGAAGAGAGCAATACGCTTCACCCCCTTCTTCTTGTTGTTGTCTCCCTCCTCCTGTACCAGTCGCTGCTCGCCAAACCCTAAAGCCTCGGAAAGCATCAGACTCTTCTCTGGTGCATTGGCTAGACCTAGATCTCCTCTCGGAGGAAGGGAAGTGGTGGGGTTGTTGTAACATCGATCTGCTTAGCGTGAAGTTGAGGTTGCGGGAGGGAGGGATGGAGAGCCAAGTCAGAAGCTTTGTGAGGAAAGGGGAGGTTACAAAAACAGGAGGAGCAGGAGGAGGCTATGTACAAGCTCTGGGAGCGAAGCCTGGCTGCCATGGCGTCTCGCTCGTGTCCTCAGGACTTGACGATCTTGATCATATCCTTCCTCTTCGGAACCCTCTTTCTTTGGTCGGTTTCTGTTTTCTTGCATGTCGATGCCTGACCCTTGGGGATCCTATTCCCTGCTTGCTTCTTACTCCGTTTCTTTCTCTCAAGAGACGATGTGAGAGAAGATGTGCTCTTTCTCAAGAGAAGATGTGATCTTTCTCAAGAGAAGATGGTGTTCTTTCTCGAGAGAAGATGTGATATGTTAGTGAGGATGAAAACTATGAGCAGGTTTTTGTTCCTTAAAAAGGCGCACAGATTGTGGGAGGTGGGATTCCTGTTGGTGGTTTGGTGATGGTGATGGAGGACATTGAAGCTCCACATCATATTCCTCTATTGCGCTTCTTCATGGCACAAGGACTTGTACATTCTCAGCCCCTTTTTTTTGCAACCCCATTACCATCACCACAAGCTTTTCTTGGTACATTGCCAGCCATAGCTAGCCGTTCAAGTGGAGCTGCTTCCGACAACACCAAAGAGGTATGTATGATGCAACAACACCCACAACAAAACCACTGGGTCGGTTTTTCCAATGATGGCTAGGGTTTTGGGTTTAAGGTCAGGTTGGGTGATGGCTTGGATTTTGTGGGTCTGGACAATTTTGTGTTTTGACAGGGAGATTTGAGAATAGCATGGCAATACCGAAGGTTTCTCAATGAGCAGCAAGCTTTGGAGGAGCGGCGGTATCGTCAGCAAGAATTAGCCTCTAAATCCTGGTCCCCAGCTTCTCCCTCCTTGCCTCTGTCCATTTCAGGTACTTGTGGTGGCGGCATTCTGGACCTTTTGCTTCACTGCTCAAGATTTGTATCCAATCTCATTGTTCTCACATTTTGGTTTAAAGACAAAATTGTGTGCCTTTTGTGCTTGATTCCTATTTTGCCCTTTGGAAATTGAGAAGAAGAGGTTTCTTTTGTTGAGGGTTTCCAGCCTTTGCCTTCTTGTCCTTCTGCTTGTTTTCAGTATTTGCAGTAGAGTGGCCACTGCCAGTCAACATCCACGACTAACAATTTGCATTGCTGGATTAGACTACAAAGTCTAAACTTGAGAATGTGGTGGCTTATAATAAAGTGGAGTTTGTATGCTTGTGCAGGTTATGAGTTTTGCAATGATTTTGATCTGCGCAAACCAGCAGAGCGCTCTTTGTTTACTGGGGCCACAATCAAGTGTGAAAGTCTTGCAAGAGGTGCACACTTGGATTCTCTACTTGACCACTGCAGGGTCTTCATCTCAAACTTGGCAAGGTATATTGTTCTATGTTCACACCAAATCATTGGGTTGTGACTTTTGGCCAACTTCTCAGATTGTATATTGGTGGGAATATACAATTGAGTTTTTCATGCATGTTCTGGAGTCTACAATGCTTTCATGCCAAGACTTCTTAACCCTGTTTTTATCTTAAAGGCAGCATTGGAACTTGGCATGGGGGCAGGCCAGCAGGGGAGGGTCAGTTGGTGGGACGTTTAGCATTTCAGTCTCTGTGTGCTCCACAATGCATGCAGTCATGCACAGTAAGCTGAGGATACTATTGACGTTTTCTATTAGCTATGTTGCTTGAGTGCCAGCCAGATCATGCCTAAGTCCCTTCAAAATTGGTGGATCCTTCCATAGGTATTTTAAAGCTTTGCATTTGAATTTGGTGGATGTACCAGGATTGGGAAATGCTGAGGTTCTTGCAATCACTAAAGAGCTTGCTGCGGGTCTCAAATGCAGTGGCATTAATCACTTTCCCAGCAACACTTCTAACACCTTCAATGGCTATTCGATGGCAACATCTTGCTGACATTTTAATCTCTGTTGAAGCTGTTCTTGGTAAGTTTATCATCAGATCTCTCAGGATGAGATGGCAATTGATTTGCTTTGTCTGAAAGTTTGGAGTATAAGCACCTTTGATAACTATTTGAGGCATCACTCAGCACAGAGGAAGTGATGTGGAAATTCCCACCAAACCTGGAATGGGCTTGTCAAATCACGGTTGGGTTTCAGATTCTGGACATATCATGCCCTCTCTCCATACATGTGAATTTGTTTCTTCCCATGGAGTCCACCTGATTTAGAGTGCACCCATGGAGGGCTGTGTTGGCAACACAAAGCTTCATGCTTTCTATAAAGTTGAGGAAATCTGTGCTCCTTTGCTGGAATGTTAAGTAACAACTAGGAGAATTCAAAGCAGGCCATGACTTGTGTACAATTCTTGTTGTATTGTTGGTGGCAGATGACAACAAAGAGATGGCAGGCATGTTGACGGATTACCCAGATATACTGGGTTTTCTGCGTATCCACAAGTTGGCTTCCATCAATACCCAGGTGGATGGATACACCTCTGTGGTCAGCAGTTTTGCATCAAGTGGACAGAGACTTCACTAAGTTATGCTAATGTTTATTTATTCCACAAAAATAAACCAGGTTTGAATTGACTCAGATTTGGGTCAATGTAGCTGATGTTTACTGCCTATAGCCAAACTCAAATGTGTGGTATTTCTACCAGGATCCAAGTCTTGCAAACTGCTCTGACAGCAATTTTTACTCATCATCTTCTGCTGCATTCTAATTTGACAGAGTAGGATTGAATTCTAACATGAAAAGGTTGGATTGAAAATGGATTGCATAGGTGCCCACCATTCCTGAGGCTGCAATGCATGCTATGAAAGTGGTGCGAAGGAAGAAGTTGGTACTGGAGCGATTGCTATTTGCCCCGGTTGATGCCACTTCTGGTGACTCTAAAACTGGAGGAGCTGCAGGCCTTCTGTGTGGAAGACCAGCCAATGCTTCTTCTCCCCTTGATTTTTGATGCTGCATCTCAAAAGACCATGAGCAACAACTCAAGTGGATTTTGGGTATGTGTTCTACTTGCCAGATATGGATTCAGAGGTTTCTTGGACAACAAAGTCTGGTAGGCTCTTCTTTTTTGGTTGGTCACTGTCTGAAAATGATGCTTTGTAGCGCTTGCCATTAACCATCAACCTTGCTTTATGTACTGTATCGGCCACTCAAGAAGCATACTCGTTAACCTTGGTTGTCAGCCATCAGCATGTGGGTCATATGAGATCAAATGATGGGTGACACATGCAATAAGTTTGATCCTCATGTACAGGTTTTCACAATAGTGAAGGTCCAATACCAGCTAGGTAGTCACAAAATGGATTTGGTGCATATGCAATGTCGGATTGCTTAGATGCAATGGGGTCTCAACTATCACTTCTCAGTATAGTTACGAGGTCTGAAGCACAGTTGTTGACACAGTTGTTTTTTGGAAAAAGTAGACTTCAATGGTTTCAAAGCAGTCTGGATTTGTCAGTCTGTGCTTTGTCAAGTCAATGACCCTGGATGTCATATGGAGATTTGTGCTGGTCAGCTACTAATAATATAGGCATCCTTCTGCAGGTCATGATGTATTGAAGGAAGTATCAGTTCAAATTCCAGGGCCACATGACAGGAAAGATGACGTGTTTTTCTTTATGCTGGGACAAAGGCTTCTCTCAGCAGAGTGAAGGCAGACAACCTATTGAAACCATTGCTACATCCAGACATTCTAAAGTAAGTACGTTTCAGCAACCAGAGCTTCAGGATTGATGTTGCTCAAATGGCTACTCATGTGCTGATAACAGTGAAAGCAACCTTGTGGGAAGTTGACCTATCAGACATTGTAATGGGATGCCCTGAAGGAGAAGCTCTGACAGTTGTGGCCACTGTCTCTTCAGCGCTGGAGGGAAGTCATCTCACGTCCTTGAACCTCTCAGACAATGTGTTTGTAGAGAATGGAGTCCGAATCTTCCTGGAATCTTGGACCTCACTATAGGCTCTGCACTTCTTGAACAATGGAATATCAGAGGACACACTGATAGATCTGGATCCATTGTATCCATGTTGTATCCACTACAACGTGACTAAAGATGCCGGGGCACAGGCAGTAGCAGGGTTGGCCAAATCTTGAAGGTTTTCAGTTCTTGTCACCTGGGTTGGAACATGAGGAGGTAAATCTCTGCTGGAATCTCTACAAAGCACTGAGGAGAATTGATATCAGTGATACCATGTCTGGACCCACTGGAGGCTTTGAATTGGCGAAGGCAGAGGATGTATACACAACTTGGTGAGGTCTATCTGAGTGACTTAGGGTTGGAAGATGATGGCATGATAGTCATTGCAGAAACTTTTGCAAATGGGGCTACAAATTTGAGAGTGCCAGATCTTGAGGGTAAGGAAATCACAGACAAAAGCAGCTTCCACTGTTGTGACTTGTGCCCGATCTTTTAAAGTTCGAGATTGTAAAGGATCTTTTAAAGTTTGAGACCATTTGAGACAAAGCAATGAGACAAGGAGCAAGACAAAGACAGGGGTGACTTGCATTCCATGGAAGTGTTTCATACATGTAGAGATTGTGTTGGGGGAATATGAAATGCTTTCTATGAGAGTTGCATCAGATAATTCATTACCAGCAAAGTAGCAAAAATGCCACTCTGTTTTTCCTGCAGCATCCTGATTTAGATTCATAGAAGTAGGAAACAAGTGGGTTTGCACATTGCATGTTATACACATGTATTTGCAAAAAAATTGCAAGGAAACTGGAGGATTTTATGGATGGGTTGAGCAGCGAATTACCATCATTGTCTTACAAGTTCCGTTTTGCTACATCAATCCTTATTTTCTTTTAAGGGAAGAATGGAGTGTGCTTTTTGAGAAAAAAAGTTACTCATTGGAATTTCTCGTATTGACATGTTTATCAATCTGGTCTGTGGTCCGTTCCACAAAGATCTATTAATGGTGTAGTTCAAAGTAAGGTGATGCTTGAATGAAGAATGCTCATTAGCCCAATGTGGGTAGGGTAGGACCATTGTTGCCAAATGAGTAGATGGATTTGATTCACAAAGTGCTTGAACATTAAAGCATGTGCTACTGAACTTGTCTATAATGTTAATTTGTGGGGTTCTTGGTAAGACATTTTATCTATGGTTTGATTATATTATAAATGTACAATGGATTGAAAGAATCATTTTTCTAGTGAACATGTTGAAAAGCAAAAAAGGCTTCTTAGGTGGAGCTAATAATACCATCTGTCAACAAAATGTGGATGGTGTTTTGAAATATTGATGAACATTAGCATGTTGTGGAGTTTAATGAATTTATTATGTAGCTACAAAACTATTACAAAGAAAATTTGATAACCTAAATCCTAATCCTAGGTAGACCCTTAGGTGTCTCCCCATATAGCCAAGGTAGGGGGAAAAATACAGAATAAAAAAAAATCTAGGTAGACCCTTAGGTGTCTCCTCATATAGCCGAGATAGCTCCATAAGTAATCTTAGGTATCCTCTGAGTTAAAAAAAACCATAGCTAACTCCTTAAGTAAGCTTTGTGTAATCCCTTAAGATATTCCATAATATAAGTAAGCTCCTAAGTGGACATGTAGATGCATGAAAAGAATTTAAAAATCAAAACACATTGAGTTGAGAAGAAAATTTGAGTTTTTTTTTTTGGTTTTTATTCTTTGGCATAGTCTCATCTTGCATTTTGATTGATGTCTTTAGTTTTAGGGAAACCCAAGGTTTTGCTCTTGAGTTATATTGTTTTGTGGATAACTTAAAAATATGTAAAATGTGTATTTGTGTACTCAATTTTTTTTCACAATGTGAAAATGCAAAAAATGGACATGGAGGTGAATAAGGCTAAGTTATAAAATTGTACTCCAAATTAATGTGGGTCAAGTCACGTCTAAATTGGGGTGTATTTTTCACATTCATAGATAAAGAAGGAAGATTTATGGAAGTTGTGTTATGGTTTCCACATTGGAAAATATCAAATGAATGTCCATAAGGACTTCTTGCAAAATATAAGAAGTGGACAAAAGTGGACGATTGTTGATGATATATTAGTTTCATCCATTTGGATGACCACATTTCTTTGAAGGTTTGTAAATGTGGATACCATCCACTACATCATACTTGTGATTAATCAATGCAAACCTTCAAGAAAAACCTTTACGTATAGATGGGTGCACTTTGGATGTGAATGTGGGTGTTAATGAGAGAAGTTGAGTTTAGGAAAATGTTGATGCTTTCATATTCAATTGCACAATATTTGACTTACACTAGAGATTATGGAGCCTTGAAGGTCAAGGTGGATGTTGTTGCCTAAGTTAAATTTTTGGTTAAGTGAAGTGATTTTGGGAGTGATCAACCATAGCTCACATTTTCAAGTTATTTAATCATAGTGTGAATCTTTTGATTGAATTTAAGAATTCACCTAGAGGGATGAATGGG
>Ga0116231_10003598_pt1 | contig 32086 bp, 28 predicted proteins | sample S1TSphgellanicum_2_FD_89695 | JGI IMG/M metagenome (GOLD analysis project Ga0116231, IMG submission 89695) | Host-associated microbial communities from peat moss isolated from Minnesota, USA - S1T2_Fd - Sphagnum magellanicum MG | ecosystem: Host-associated > Plants > Peat moss > Unclassified... | reverse complement strand
TGTGCCAGTAGGCATCAAACCCACTGTGGAGAAGCTTTTTGATGTCCACAGGGAGCTAGATGGTTCAGAATTGGAACATTGTCTCCTAGGCTTGGATGTAGGTATGCCTTGCTCTCCATCATTTGTTCCCTCCTAGCTCTGTGTGTTTTTGCTATTTGAACTGCTTCTCTATGATGGCACAGTGAGTTTCACTTGTTGTTGAACACTTATCTCTGCAGATAGGTGAAGAGTTAAACATTGGGAGGAATCTTGTGGTTAAGCCATTCCAAATATATCATGTTATTCCAAGTTAGGTGTGTACAAACTCTTAACTTCTATTGTCAGACACTTGAATCTGTGTTTTCACTTGCCACTCCAAAGCAAATGTCCCTTGTGCAACCTGCATGACCTTATTGTCCAACACCAGCAAAGTCTTATGTGTAGATCTTTCACATTTTATGAAAGTCACCAAAACTTTTGACCATTACAACAATGGCAGCTTCTGAATTTCAGGTGCTCCTAGAAACCTATGTGAGAGCCATCACCCTATGTCTGCATGCCTTCCATGTCTTCCTTCAAGACTGGCCATTGAGTTGTGTAAGGGATACTATGTAGAGCTGCATACACCCTACATAAGAGCTGCATTCCCTCCTATTACATGAACCTGTCAACTGTACAATGTATTTGCCAGTTGATTTCTTTGTCTTGGTATTCTTACAGTACTGAACCCTGGGTTGCAGATATCTTACACTCTAGGTTCAATCTGACTGCTATGTGTCGCTTTGCAGGGTTATATTGTGTACTTGGTAAAGAACAAGTTGAAAAAAGAGTACTGTGGACTCCCATTGGAGAAAATAGAGTTGAAATTGTCAGGTGTCCAGGTGTGTGGATTCATAAAGAGCAGATTCCTCTAATGCACTCTCATAATGCTGCAGTCTTGTTTATTAGAATCTTGTTATTGGTCTGTGGAAAGCACTTTTGATGTGGAGTTGGCAGTGTCTTTGCACATATGAACTGCTGAACTGAACTTCTTTGTGGGATCTATAGATCACTGACACCATCAGAGTGCCTGAGGTTGCCTTCACTGGTGATACTACACCTGATTTCATCTTGGACAAGGCCAACAAAGATGTCTTGGAATCTAAACTCCTTATCATGGAAGTTAGTTCTCTGATCCCCTATGCAGCAGTAGTTATTGAAACATAGTGACAGTTCTGTGAATAAGTAGAGTTTTAAGGACTGTTTGGATGGTTACCATGCCTAGCGTCTGCTGTTGTCTCCATCTGGCTCCTCCCTCTTTAGACACATTGTTTGACACATTTGTGATCAATGTCATGTTATGGGATAATGGACCAATGTGTCCTATTAAGTATATACGGGTGGATGGTGCAGGCTACATTCTTGGATCGATCCATTAGTATTGAGCATGCATGAAACTATGGTCACACCCATTTGTTTGAGGTAATGATTCTTTAGTGGCAATATATGGTGTATTCCCAAGCAGCAATGATTTAGTTGGAACTTACCATGTCCTTTTATCCTCCCAAAGGGCTCTTTTTTGACTTTTCAGGGAGAATCATGCAAACATTGATTATAGAGTACAGGCCAAACTCTTTGGAGCTGTCTCTGCATTACACTTGCAACCTCATGAACTAACACAGCCTGATGTGGGTCTTCCAGGTTTTAGCACATGCAGACCAATTTAAAAACAAGTCCATCCTTTTCGTCCATTTTTCTGCTCGTTACAGCTGTGAGGTGATTTACTAGTGCACCTGACACATGAAGGTGACTTAATAATGAGGTAGTTGGTTTTTTTGATAATTGTTATCTTGGTCTGCTGTTTGGCTGGCTCTCACTGTAAGGTTACCGACTTTGATTTGGAAGGTGAACCTCCTGTGGATAATGTGATAAATAGACTACATGTCTTCAGCAGCATTCTGCATCTTTAGGGTGCTCACTTATTAGAAGATGATGTATTGTGCAATGGCATCTGGATTTGACAAGTTTATTGGTCTATCAGGATATTATGAGAGCAATTGAGAATCTCCCACCTCGTTTGCATGGACGGGTGGTTGCTTTGACAGAGGGCTTCTGACTCATCAGCTTCCAAGAAGTGGTAAGTGCACACTAGCCTGGATGAGTACTGGACCTTTGGTGCTGCAAATTAGGCAGGCATTGCAGAGCACTTGAACAATCTGAAACCCCTACTCTCTTATGTATACACTGAAAGGTTCATTGTGTAAATGGCTATGGCCTTTATGGATGTCTGAGACAAAATCATGAGTGAAGAAGGTGGATGATCAAACCATGTGACATTACTACCCATTTTGAATTGGAAGTGAATTCTGTAATGTGCATTGCAATCACTAAATATTTAACTAACTTGTGATCAAACTGTGAGCTATATATTCTTGTAATTCAATAAATTTAAGTTTTGGGTTGACCTTCTAAGATGTTTGTTGAGAATATACAGGATAAAAGTCACACAATGTAAAATGTAAAACATTATGAAGGTGGGGAGAATTTGATATTAGCTATTAAAGATGTGAGAAAGAGGTTTTGAACATAAATATGAGGGTTCACTAATTACAATGATGTGAATTTTGTAATGACAATTAGAAACTTAGGATGGCCAAAAGTAGTGTTCATATGGTTTCCCTTTGAAACCATCTTTGCAGGTTATCATTTTAAAAGTAATAATACAAAAAATTAAGGAAAAAAACTTTATTTAGTTGTTTATTAAAAACCCTTTAACCAGTTGGTTAATTGTGGTTATTTGCTGGTTTTTTGATAACCTACTTCACACTGTTTTTTTTATATTGATAACCTATGTGGTCCCAAAAATATTCAAACAAAATAACTGACTTGGTGATTATTAAAAAATAATAATAATAACCCATCCAACATTGGTTTGGACCAAGGAAAGGAGTCCCAAAGGGGAGTCCATTTTTTGCCCTTTGGCCCAATTCTCCCATTGAAGTCTTGCAATCTTGCCCACCATGCTAATTGAACCTTCATCTCAAGGAGTCCAAAGGGGAGTCCATTTTTTGCCCTTTGGCCCAATTCTCCCATTGAAGTCTTGCAATCTTGCCCACCATGCTAATTGAACCTTCATTTCCTAGGGGCAGAAGAGAGAAGCTAACCACCAAGCCATTGATATCTCAAATGATCTAACATGATTAACATTTGGTTTATCAAAGTGTGTGAACTTTGATTTTCCTAATTCAAAGTTTGTTTTTTGGCTACTTGTAGATTATCTTTTCTTACCCATTTTTTTAATATTGCATTTATGTGCAAGTGAAAATTTAATGCAATTTACAAATGATACAAGGATGACAATATTACAAATGGCATTTCATGAAATGATGATCATCAATGTCCCTATTAGAATGCATTAGACAACGAGTGGCATCAAAATGGAAATGTGATGACACATATCACAACTTTTATGAATGATATAAACATACGCAATGAAATTGAAATCAATCCATAATTTCAAATAGATTTTCATGCTAGTTCAAAAGATGATTGTAGTACGAGCCAATGGATAAACCTTCCCTTTAGATGAAGTTAGAAAACAAAGCAAGGGGGAAGAGGATCAATGTGTATGATCATTTTTCAACCATGGTTGAAAGCAATTTAACATTGTTCTAAAAATTTGCATAAAATAATGTTTCTTTAAAATATGGATGTTTTGTAAATGAGCTAGAAGTTACATAAAATTTTAACTTGACTATTCATCAAATCAGGCCCAAAATCAAATGTGTACAAGAAACAAGTATTGTCAATTTTTTTTCAAATTGCTTTTTTTAAATGTTAAAATTCATGAATTTTCAATGTCTATTAACATTATCTTAGGACTATTTTCAATGGTTATTGACACATTTTCATCTTTACCTTGATGTTCAATGTGCTTCATGTCAATTTTATCATCTTCAACCACCTTTAAGATTTGAAGAACCCATACCATGTTGACAAATGTTTTTTTTTTTTTTTTTTTAAACCTTCAAAGCCTAGTATGTATTGTTACATCCACTAGAGTTAGCAATGCACATATCATCCACATATGCAAGTTGTCACCAAGTTCAATATGTGACACAATGAAATACCTATTATTTTGAATAAAACTGTAAATCCATTTTAATGGTCTTTCCCTTGACATTGTTGTATTATAATCTATAACTTTCTAATGAATTTTGTATATTTGTTGTATATTTTATTCACCTTGGAAAGGTGGATAAAACCATGGCCACATTGAATAAACGATATCTCTTATCGACTTATAAGTAAAAATGTGTGTTTCACCACATGACTTCCTAAATTTGTTTAATAGAAGGAAACCTAATCATGAAGACTACATGGCCCATTTGTGATAATTATTCCAAAAACTCCGCTTTCCATATACATTTCCAAAAATCGGTGAAATAAGAACTAGTGTGTGGACAATTATAACAAATTTAACAAACCTCTACTAGTCATCAACCCAAGTATGTACCCACTTAATTGATAAACATGAAATGATTAAATACCTAAATCCTGAAGGAACCCCTAGTGGTTAACCATGTGAAGAACACATGGTTGAGAAAACTTAACCAAAAACTTTCGCCAAAATTTTAAACCTTTATTTAGGGTTGTATAAAACAATTTTTTCTTACCTTTTTTGTAATAGTTAATAGTTATTACACCTTTGTAATGCCATTTTATTTATTCATTATTTTTTAGGCAATCAAGCTTCTTATGAACATTGAAAGTTTCATGATGTGCATTAAAAAGAAATTATGGTGAAATTATGAAATTGTTTGCTTGGAGGTGCTTGTGAAATTATTCATCAAACATCATTTTTTTGAGTTTGTATTATGTTAGAAGTTGTAGTTATTTGTAAATTTGCAATGCAATTTGCAATTTATAATTTATAGAACATCAATACCTATGAACTATGAAAAATAAATTCAATGTACAATGTACATGACACACCTTTAGGTTTGTTCAGTGGTATGGGGGAAAGAAACTTGCAAATTCTCAGTTTTGCAATGTAATGCAAACTCAAAATGCATTCCGTAAAGTTTGACCCCCCCCCCAATAAAAGGAATGGGAACTCCAAGATCGGGCTAGGATGATTTCATTAAGTTGAGTTTAAGGTGAAATTAATATACACAAATCATGAAAAAATACATTTATGTAAATTGAAACCAAATTGGCACAAGGATAAAATTTTAAAAACACATGCACATGACACATCATGCACAACTCAAATTTTGAAGGAGTCACCACTTTTTGCCCTATCTAGTATATTTTGTATATGATAACATGGGCCATATTGAAATGACATTTTTGTTAATATTCTCAAAGCGAGAGTTATGAAACTATAAACTTATGGCTAATTTTATTTTGTTGGCCAATAACTTTTTCATATGAACTTTTATTCAAAAAACATTTAAGATAAAGTTAGAACTATTATATGTTAAAGTCATAATTTTGAAGTGTTCATCTTTTTTTTTAACTACAAAAACTTGACTACTAGATTTAAACTTTTAGTTAGGATTCTTCATTTTAGGTTTAGAAATTAATTGTTAATTACTTGTAGTTAATTTGGGATAATCATTTATATCGTATAAGGAGACATTATTATTCACTTTGGATGACATTATCCTTTTTTTGAGTATTTATACTTGTGTTTATGTGCCCAAGGATTCATCTTTTGGAATATCATTTCTCATTTGTATGATAATATTAAATTGTTTCAAGATGTTAAAATCACCACTATAGTTTCTTATTTTGCTTTGAAGTTTTATGTGTTTGTGAATAGTTTATAAAATGTTTTTTTATCGTCAAAATGTTTACATCCTTAAAGAAAGAAAGTAAGTCTTGTAAAATGAGTCTAAATTTTTTAAGGTGTACCAAAATCTTGCCAGAGTGTCACCTTTTTTTGTCTTTTTTACTTTATTTTTTTCGATGTAAAGTCACATTTATGATAGAATCTAAAATTGTAATGGTCTAAAATATAGTCCTTTTAAAAAAATTAACAACTTTTTGACTCATTAATTTTTATGGGGATCAAAATATAAGGTAAAAAAAAATTGCAATAAGGATTAAGCCCTTTTCGTCATGTGTAGTACACCTTAAAGGATTTTCACCCAAATATAATTGGTATTTATTTTCTATTGATTATTTAAACTTGGTAGTTATTTGTTAATAATATTTTTTTAAAAGCAATTATCATTACTTATTATCAATTATGTGAAATCAATAGTCTAAAGTTACTACCAATTCCACATAATTGTAAGCTATTATTATCCAATTTCTTTTATAATTATTTTTCACATAATTTTTAAAAATGTGTTTCATTTTTTGCATTTTTTTCCCTTGTCAAAACATGGCATATTGTTGGGTGACCTTAATAGAGAAGTTATTAACAACATATTATATTTGTCAATCAAAGTTATTTGACCCTTCAATTTTTTTTAAAAATGGCTAGCAATCATTTTGATAGTTTAATTATTGATTTTCAAACATAACTTTTTTTACAAATGCTTATTTTTCAAGATGACCCCACTAGAGTATTGTAGTCCCCACTAGACAATCAAGTTACTTTGACATAGTTTATGTTAGGTTAATGTTTTATTTGGCTTTTATATACCATGTTATGAAATCAATAAACCATTAAATGACCTTCTAAACTAAAAAGCAAAGTTTATGATGATAAGGCAACAATATTAACATTAGAGGAATTAATTGTAATTTCACAAGAAGTAGAAGATTTTGAGTTGTTAAAAAGGAAGTTAATTGTACTAAAATAATGAATTTTACAAAGTTTGATCTGAACATGTTGTAGAAAAATGAATTGCTTTCAAATTGGAGAATTTTTTTTCAAATTATTCAAATACAAAGAGATGATTAGGTTTTCCATCGGCCCTCAACTTCAATAGGCTCAAGATGGAATGCTTTTAATATAGCCAATGAAAAATGCCTCAATTGATTTCTTGGTAGCATTTTTCAATGGTTATATTTAAAACATTCCATTTAACTATAATGTTAATAACATTTTTCTAAGCAACATTCAAAGTTTAAGGTTAAAAATGTTTGAAGACAATGTGAATTGTTTATTTCAACATTTTTTGGCTTCCCAAGTGAGGAAGGCCCTAAATTTAGAAATTGTGGTGAAATAAAATAAAAAAGATTTGGGGTCCAAGCACGGTAAATTAGACTGCAAATGTACCTTGCAACATAAATGAAAAGTAGCCATCAAGTATGCTTTGATATATTGAATTCAAAAATATTATTTAATTCGAGGATTAATATGAAATTTTTTCCCAATTTTGTTAAAACTTTAACTAAAGATTACATGTTTAAAGTAGGTTTAAGTAGATTCATGGGAATTCAAACAAAGTTCATAGTCTATTTTATAGCCTTTAAATAGGTTGTAAATAAATGAAATATCACATTTATTATAAAAAATTGAATTAATGGGGCCCTAAAATGTACTTGTGGCTTTTCATCTTTTTCACATTCTAAGAAAATAATATCTAGCTTGTAGGATAAAAGTATGTTTGACAAAAATATTTACCAATTAATTTCAAACCTACTTGTTACCTATTTTTATTATACAAAGGTTCTTCAAATTTTATACTCAACTTACCATAAACCCAATGGAGGCATAGATGTTTTCAAAATGAAAAATTAAAAAAAAATCCCATTTATTTTCTTGTGTTTTTGTAGAAAATTGTCCTTTTTAAAGAGGGATTTTAAGTGGACATACTTTTTGGTCTAATTTACCATGTTTGGACCCTTTAGAAAAATGTGTTGACCAACAATGATATTATCGAAGGGAGAAAAGATGATTGTTCTTTCCATTTCTTTCATAACCTACACACCTAGCACATGTATATATGCACACGATCACAATGCCCATTAAGAACATTGTAATTTTTCTTGATTCTAACTCAAATCTTCATTAGTTAGTTTGAATGATTTTAGTTGTATTGTTGCCAATTATTGTGTCATTTATTCAACATACATTGGTAAACTTTCATTAAACTTTGGAATAAATGATTCTATTGCAAACAAGCCATTCAATGCAATGTTTTTCTTTGTTTTACACACACACAGACACACACATTGAGTGTTTGAGTGGAAAGGAATGGCATTTTAGATAGTGCGAAACATGTTCATTATAAATAAAATTTTGCATGTTGACTTGAAATCTACATCTAAATTATGGTTGGATGCTCACAAAGTTGGAAACAAATTTGGAAAAACATTCAACAAATGTTATCAAAATTGTTGCAACACATGAAACATCTTGTTCTTTTGTTGTTTGGATTATTTAAAGGCTCAAGAAAAAACATCCATGAATTTTTTGGTTTATTTTGAAACATAATGCATGCCTTTCACATGCCTTTGTTATAAGAAAATTAGAACCTATAACCAAAAGTTATAAACCAATTAAAGATTACAAAAATCTTGAAATTCTAGTTGAATTTGAATTTTTGTTTTTACATGTCATAAAAGGGTCCAAGATGTGAGCATGTGGTGGTGAACAAATTTTTATCAATTGTTGCATCACAAACATGTTCTTTTCCTTTGTTCCCTTCCATAATTCTCTAAATGGTTTTAATGATATGGTGTCCATCGTTATATGATTGAATCATATTTTCATGGATAGGTAGGCCATCACCATGTTCCCTTTCACTTTTTTTGTTATAAACATCCATTTTGTCAACAAATTTTTTTTCATTCATTTATTCAAGGGTTTGAATTCAAGTGACATCCTTTTTGTGTGTTTGGTAATACAAATTGTAGTCAAACTTATAAAATTCACAACTTTGACAAGGAGCACAAAGGGCTTACACCTAATTTGGAACATGGGCAATCATTAAAACTAACTCCCAACCTTTTTTGGGATAGTGTCGGGCATGGCAATTAAGAAATGTTTGACATAAATTAAATTATTTTCTAATTTGCTCAATTTTTTTAGATATTAATAGTTAGTTATGACAAAAATTTCAATAATTCATGCAGCCAACGAAGTTTGATTCCTTGAACCTCGGGAGTAAGCTTTCAACAATAACTTACTAACCACCTAACCACAAAACACTAAACTTCTCTTCTATAAGCATTTGGTTATAATAAATTTAATATAGAGTGCCAAAATTTTCAAAATTTAAATTTTAACCATCGAATTAAGAATTGAAAATTAAATTAATTATTTGACACCTTAGTGTTGAACCTGAAAAGGTATTACAGTATTTGCCCAATGATGTCAATAATAGAGATGAAAAAACATTTTTTTCCCCGTTACACCAACATTAATATGGATGGCCAAGCAATATGAACCACTAAAAAAATCAAAATGTATGGGTCAAAGGAGATAAATGATAAATACCTTGGCATATTTTGGAGCCATCCAATTTTGTAAAACAATGTGGAATTATAGAGGGAAATGGGTGAAAAATAGGGTTCAAGTTTCAAAATCATAATCATTGTTTTATTGAATTTATTTATGTAATTTTATTTTTCTTTAGTATATTGTGTCAATATTATTTTTGACCTATCTTTGTGCAATTTGAATATTTGAAATATGTTTTATAAACTTGAAAGACTGATATTGAATTCATATAATTGTGTATTTATAAGGTGTAAGGTTTTCAAAAAATACATTATGGGTTTGTGAGGGTTTTTGTGAGGTGTAAGTGTGAAAGCTTTTTTTAAACTTTGATTTGGCACATCCACAACCATTTAAATTGCTAAAAGAAGACACAAAATGGTTTTTGATATGGTTGTCAAAAGTAAGTGAGGTCAATGTTCAATCGTCAGCATAATTCACATTTAAAAATTCAACAAATTCATCTTATTTGTGACTTTTTTATGCTTGTTTTTTTACCCCTAAAACTCACATAGTTAAAATAGATCTTAACTTGGCACACCCATGACATTTTAAATTGTTGAAATCGAATAAGGAATAAGGAAGATCTAATCACTAACCAATGATTGAAGATGGGTGGTTCTATCCTAACATAGTCTATATACTATTAACTATTTATTTGGAATCTAGATAATAATAATAATAATACAATTGTTAAATAATACTTTAAGCCAATTACTATTATTTTTAATTATGTCAAACTAGTTTATGGTAGCTTAGCCTATAATAATAGTAATATTTACATTAATCATTATTATAATTATAAATATATTTGGTAGCCATCGTTAATTACATGATAGGCTAATTAATAATGTAATATTATTATCATTAGTTAATAATACCTTAGAGCTAATTAATATTAACTTAAGTTTGGTTAGGTTATTGTTTCATTTATTCTAATTGTATTATAGTTGTTATATGTGGCTTCCATATTACTTGTTAATAAAACCAAACATGGTTGACCAAAATCATATATACAATGTGTACTAGTGTTAGGTAGTTCTTTTTTTTTCCCAACATTTGAAAAAATTGATTCGCATCTATAAAAAAAATATTTTATATTTATGATAATTAATATGGGTATCATTTTTTGAATTTTAAAAATCAAGATGGTTTTTAAATAGGGAAATTCTCGCAAATGTGATAATAGTCAATTTTCATATTCAGTTTTCATAATTCGGATCTCAAATTTACATTCATAATTTTTAAAAAAAATCATAGTTTAAAATTTTTTTAAAAAAGTAAAACCAATCTTGTGTTAAAAATGATGAAAAGATTATACAATTTTTTTACAATAAATTTATTTCCAAATTTTCATCATTTTCAAATGTTCTTTGAAATTCCTCTAACTCTGCAACAATTTCAATTAGTTGCACTAAACTAAAAAAGGGTTTACAACCAATCTTAGGGTCATTGGACGAGTTTTTGTTCAAAAAAATAGATTTATTTAAGTTATTTTATTGCACATGACATTTCCTAAGATTAGTAAATATTTTTTCCAAAGGAAAAATCCTTTCAATTTTAATTTACAAACTAACATGCCTAAAATTTGATGGGCAAGGAATCCAACTATAGGGTACATAGATTCATGCTTCTCTCACCATTGAAAAAGTCATTTGATATTTTTAACATACACCTAAATCCTGCTAAAAATCAGAAATTCCTTATTGACAAGTTTTTTCATTAGTTCATTTGTGTTTAATATCATTTCAAAAATGTGTGAACTGCAATCTCCATCCACACCTTGGTCAACAATGACATTTTTAGACAAGGGGTGCAAATGACATGATAACATTTTAATAGCATGGGATACAAGGTTTTTCTATCATATTCCTCAATAATGGCCTTACCTTGCTCAAGGCCAATAAATGAAGACACAAAATGTAAATTCTTAAACCTACGATCCAACATCAAAGACAACATGTTATGATTTTTTTTCATATTTTCTTAAAGAAAAATAAAATCTAAAACACCACAAGCTTTTTTTTAATGTTAGAATTCAAAAAAACTAATTCAAGAGTAATAATGAATCCCCTTTCCATAAAATTATCAAAAGAAACTAAATTTGTTTCTTATTTCAATTTCAAACAAATGGAGATATTAAAATTTAAAGCATCATTTAATTGCAACCAATGACCTTTGGACTGATTGAGAACACAAATAGACACAATTAAGGAGATGACATCAACAATGATTTGAGAAATGTGTCGTGTCAAAGGAGGAGGCATTTGTGTAGTCATCCTAACAATAATTTTTTTGCTATAAGAAAAAGCAATAAAAAAAATTGTAATGCTTCATGAAAAAAGATAATTTTGTTGGCAAATATGCGAAAGAGAAATATTTGTTATAATTTATTGCCAATTGAAATTAATCACAAAATACTATATATATATATATATATATATATCATTGCAACAAAACACATGTCCAAAATTTTTTATTTTTTCACTAAAGTATTCAAATTCCTTGGGGTCAAACCACATCAACACATGGTGTGTTCCACTTTTGTTGACCTTTTCCATATTTATAGGCCTTGGAAAATGCACACCCAAAGCAAATACCTTAATAACTCTCCTCCAAACCTAAAATGTCACAATTTACACCTTTTTTAATGTATTAATCATTGTATTTGAATTAGATCCCTTGTCTTTCACATGAGCAATAATCTTCTTTATCAAGTTATACTTTTTTGATAATTCAATCAAGGTTCAAAGTTTTCTTAGAAACATTTATAGCCTTAAAAAAACCAAGTGTAACATGTTTTGGCTACCAATCAACTCCCGAAAGTTAATCACAAGGGTAAATATGTCATGAACACCTTTTGACATCCAAAGATCAATGCTTGCTATTGTAGAATTACATTATGCCAAACTTGTAAACATACAATTATTTTAATTTTCCCACCAATTAAGGGTACATCTTTTGTTAAAATTGTTTTTTGGAAGGAATGACAAATTTTTGACACATGTAAACATAAGGGTTTCATTTACAAAATTTCCACAAATTGCATGGGTAGATGATTTTTAACAATCAACAAGCCTATATCCTCAAGAAACAAATTTTGTTGTATATGTTTTTTTTGGAAAGGATTTTTGGTAGAAATGTTTTTGACAATTACACTACAAGATGGATTTTGATTTTTTTGGCAAGTTGTTTATCCACTTCTCCTTTCAACGGATTATTCTCTTCCACCTCAAACATTTTTGCAATAATAAAATGGTCAGCATTCACATTTTTTTCAATGTTGTTATTCCATTTGTTTATTGTAAAATATTAAACCTTTCGTTGTTTGAGTTTTAGGGTTACAAATCAAGAGTAGACTATTGTAACAAAAAATACAATGGCTAAATTAGGCTATTTAACTTAAGTTAAATGATTAGGTTAGACTACCTAATCTCTAAGTTAAATTCCTATCCTAATTAGGCTAGGTTTACTTGCCTAAGCCCTACCTACATATTAAATTAAAATTTTGTTCATTTTGGTTGCCATAGTCAAAATGATAGTTAGCCACGTTGATTAGTTGATTTGAATAATAAAATGACCATTGATAATAAAAAAATATTGGTTTGACTAGTAATCAATTTGGACATGTTGAAATCTACATGTTCAATACGACTCAATGGTCAAATCAACAAATGTTACAATTTGACCAATTTTTCCATTGCTGGTGTTATTGATAGTCCATCACATTGTTGGTGTTGTTAATCCTTTGCATTGTTGGTGTTAGTGTTGTACATTTCATGGTTTGAAGGCATTTCTCATTCACATTTTTGTTATCATTCACACAAAAAAGCCCAACATAAAGAATTGTTATTGTGCGATTTCCAATAATTTTTTTGAACATGCAATTTTCTTATGTTTTTTTTCATTGTTTTAAAAAAAAAATTGGATTTTGGCTATTTTCTATTTGAATATGGGGGATTATTTCATATTCTTGCAAGCATTTTTCCTCCATGACATCATTCATGAACATTTCACATGTATTTTCACTTATCATATTTTCATTTTCAAAAAATTGGGCTAGTTTAAATTTTCATAAAAGAATGTAGTGATGGGATGGAAAAGAAAAACCAAACAAATGCATTATAAACCAAAACACCAAAACCTACCCTATAACCTAAAATGTAAGCATTTAAAAATATATTTACAAATTATCAAAAAAATTCATTAATTATTTTTGCAAACATATGCAAATAAAAGATGAATGTGTTTTTGTTAACGTTGAACTTTAAAAAAAAATTCTTGCAAAATAAACAACACAATTTTTATCAAAATAAAAAAGAAAAAAAGAAAAAAATGGGAATTGTTTTTGAAAAATAAAATAAAATGGAAGAACTCATTTTTTTTGTTTTCAATCACAAAGGGGCTCCACCACCTACACAAGGTGTTGGCCAAGGGTAGTACCTCACCATGGCACATGAAACATAATAATATTAGCATTAGCAATGTGATGGAGTAGCAACGACACCAACAATAAAAGGGGGGATGGTGATGGTGGGTACTTGGTAGTGGGAGGTTAATAGCAACACAATAAACCACCAATGCACCACCTATAAGGTGATGGTTATGGAGGTATTACTTCATTAAAACACATGCAATACAACAAGAGTAACAACCAACAACATAAATGAACAACAATAACAACACAGGGGGCAATGGTTTAGGTGAGTACTTGGGAATGTGATGGAATAATAACAACAACACGATGGAACAACCTACCAATATTTTTGACCAAAAAAATAGGGGATGATAATAGGATTTATAATTTGATAATGATCATATTTGCAGGAATTTTAGCTAGTGTAGGATGTGATTTTTTAAAATGTCAAAAGTGAGGGCATTTAAATTCAACTTGGTTAAATTTCACTAATTTTTAGGTATTTTAGTTAAATTTGGCTAAAGTTGGTTTAATTTACTAAAACTTGAAAAAAATTTATACTTTAACTAAAATAGGTTAAAGATGGTTACTTTTGGTTTAACTAGCCATTTTAATTAGGTAATTTAGTTAGATAGGGTGCAAGTGTGAGGACTTGAACCTTTAAATTCCATGTTGAAAGACCAAGGCTTCAACCATTGGATAATACATTCAACAAACAATGAACATTTCTTTTAACCTACTTAGGAAGCTTAACTTACCTACTTTAGGTTAACTAGCCTACTTTAGCTACTTAGCTTACCTAGCTACCTATTTAACCACCTAGCCTATCTACCTACCTAACATAATTTACCTGCCTAATTTAACTACCTAGCCTAGGCTACACACCTATTTAACATAACTACTTACCCTAAATACCTAGGCTAGGTTACTTAGGTTGGGTAGGCTATGTAGTTTATCTACCTACCTAGCTAGCCCAACCTACTTACCTACCTATGTTAGGAACTTGTCTACTTAGCCTATCTATTTATCCTACCCACTTAAATAGGTTAGGTAGATAGGTTAAATAAATAGCATAAGCACCTAAGGAGGTAGGCATGCTAGGTAGATACCTTCCTATTTACCTACATGTACTTATTTAATTACTTACCTATTCACATACCTACCTAGGTCTTACCTAGTTATCAAGTCAATTTATTATTCATTTTGATTGCCATTTACATTAATAATTAGATCGTCATAAGTCAGGTTGAGTAGTCAAAATAACCATAAATAATTAATAAATATATTTATGAAATTATAATTATGGTTTAACAAAATTTGAATGTCCCATTTGATTAAACCCTTTTCTTTTTTTATTAAAGGTGTTCAATTTTTGTTTTATTTGATTAAATGTCACATTTGAACAAATAATCAAAAAATTTAGTTTAATCAATTGAACTAATCAAAAGAGACATGTCATTTCAACAACTAGGGCTCCTAAACAAGTCGACCAATTTTTTGGTCAAAACATATAGGGTAGTCAAGTTGGACAACTTTGAAAGTTGTGGTTTGTAATAATGTAAGTTATGAATAATTTTACATGTTTATGATATAAAGACAAATTTGTCATGTGGTTGAAGCATTGGGTGGGTGTTTAACAAGTTTGCATGCAAGGTGGTGATTGGACCTTGACAATGGAATGAATTAAGTGGGAATTGAAACATTCAATAAGGGTTGTGTGGTAGTAAGTGCAATGTTTTAAACTTTGAAGTCTAAACCAAAAGGATGAACCTCACAACCTCATAAAACCAATTTTTTGTATTATTCAAAATATGAGGGTTAACAACTTGCAAATTTGATTTTTTGATGTGTAAAATTTGTTGACATGAGTGAAAAAAGAGGTTTGTAAAAACATGTTCATTTCATGGAGATGGGTCCATGGGTGGTAAGTCAAGTGTTGGATGTTAATTTGTCATCAATAGGGTTCCAAGGGTAAGCAATGGTGCACATTTCATGGGTCTAGGTGTTGTAGTAGGTAGTCAATCATGGTCATATGTTGCCAATTATTCTCTCTTTTATTTGTTGGGTCATGCATATTTTACACCTTTAGAAAGGATTTAGTAGCCTTGCAAGTGGGAAAACATTCAATCATGCTTTGTCTATAATCCATGATGTGATTATTCTCTTCCTTGTTGCTATCAGATGTTAAACCACCTGATTGAGAAAAGTTTTAACACTTCCTTTTGAACCTTTTAATATCCTCCCCTAAACCCATGCAAGATCATGTGTAACATTTTTTCTTTTTTGTTTGGCAATAGAATTGTTGGGAGGAAAGTTTGACTATATGCTATTTCTAGTTGCCAAGAATAAAAGTTGGTGCAAATGTCAAATTATGCTTTTCAAATTATTTTCCTAGATCATAACACCCATGCATGTATATGGATCAACCATCCTGGGATGTGACTCCTAAGAATTTCACATAATATGGAATTCAACTTTCCTTTGATGGCCCATCTTGCTTGATTTGAAGTAGGAGCTATCTTGCAAGAAATTGTATGGTTTAATGCAATTGTTGAATCCCCCTTTTGAATCCAACTATTGTAATGTATGTTATATTACATCAACTAAGTCATACAAAGCATTGGACATTGGAGAACCTATGAAAAAACAAGGCAACCATGTTGTGTAACGGACAATTAGTTGCAACAAATGTTTCATTAACAAACAATTTCAAACACTAAGTTTTCAAATAGTAAGTTTTCAAACATTGAGTTTTTAGACTTTTAGTACATTACAATTTAGTTCATTTAGTTTGGTTTTTAAGTTGATTGGTATTTTTGACCTTTCTTACTTCATATCACCATATTTCCTTTGGCAATTGAATGGTTCCTCTTACTTCTCTTGCACTACTAATTTGGTCAATTGTTGCAACGTAGAAGTGAGCTTTTTGACTTCTTTATCTTTTTCTTACAACTATAAATAACTGTTGAAAATCATTGTTAAGTTTTTTCACTTCTTTAAACATTGTTTGCTTTTCTAAAGTTGCTACTACAAATATTTGTTGCAACTCATAGTTGAGTCTATACATTTTTTCTCTAGAATCTTGATGGTTTGTATTATATAAGCTCTAGATAAGTATCTTAACTTGTTTGTTTGGCATTGCATTTTTTCTTGTCATGCTTTTCAAAGTTGCTTTTCAAATGCAATGGTGAATGTAGAGTCATATTTGGTGAAGCAATCCGTCTCAAAAATGCACAGTAGGAAATGCTTAACAAGAAGAACGATTAAATTAATTTGAACAATGCACATATTGAACATTGATAACAATTGAGGTTTTCTAGGCAAATGATAAATAAAGAAATTGTGCATACCACATGATTCCTTCATCTCTCATGGTTTTGTTTGACCTTGAAATAAAAAGCAAAGCCACTATGTAGAGAGCTGCTTGTTTTTTTCAGCTCTCATTATGGCCATGAGCCTTAGTTGCAATGGTTCCTTTCTTGAGGCTTTGTGCCACTTATGTCATACTTAACATCTGAAAGCAGGCCACAACAATATCAATGGTCCATGCAAGCTCAATGTTTGTAGACAGTTGAGCAAGTTTCCTTCTGATTCCAAAAGTTCCTAAAAGAGAGTGGTAACGATTCTCCTCAACTTCGAAAAAAGACGTGAAGAGATGACAAAACAGAATCTCATTGCACACAAAAACAACACCCTCAATCTCTCACCAGATCTGTGGTCAAGAACTATCTTTTCTTCTTACACCTTGTAGGGATTATTTGATAAATCCAGAAACAGTTCCTTCTACTCCATCTCCATTGGTCACATTGTTTGTGAGGAGAAACTATGGAAAGCTCAATTGGGACCATCTCTCAATTCCCGTTCTTAATCATCTTTACAAATATAAATCAACCTTTCAGACAACTGTGCCATGCTTGTTCATTTTGTAGTGTAATGTCTTTCACAACAGGCACTGTGTATCTATCACCATTCGGCCCCACTGAAACACGGAGAGCTCTTATACTGTGCATGTTTGTTTATAAACATCTAGAGGCCATCTAGAGGCCCTCTGCAATAAGAGCAGCAGCAGCAGCAGCAGCAACCATAGGTGCTCCAAAGAGAAAAAACAGACCCAAAGAAGAGACTTGTCATCACTTGGCATGGATCTTGTGTCAGTCTTTGGCAATTATGTCAATGTATTCTATCATAAACTATTGGAGGGAACAAGTAGCATATCACTCATTCTTCATTCCCTATGCAATCATTAACATGGGTTCTATCTACTTGCTATAGTCTTATGGGTCGTAATTACTTGCTTTCAACTGCATGTGCAACTTCCAACTACTGTTTCTATGCCTCTGCCAAATCATATTCATGGGGGAGACAGCAGATGTAATGGTAGCTGGAGGCACAGAGGTTGCTACAATTCCTGTTGGCCTTGGTGTTTCCTGTAGAGCTTTACCACAAAGAAATGATTAACCCACAGACTGCTTCCAGCCCTTGGGAGAAAGATGGTGAGGGTTTATGTCATGGGTGAAGGCGCAGGTGGACTGGTAAGTCCTCTTTTATTCTGTTTTTTAAAGTTGAAGAGAGTTGGACCTTTCCACTAAGCTACATCTGTTAAAGGTTGGAGAAGCTGAGTTTCATCTTTGCCATGAATAATAATTGAAGATGTAACACCATCAACCCTGTCATTCATTGCAAAATTGCTCCAGAAACTGTTTCCAGTGAAGGGTGGGTGTTCCTGAGTGTGGACCTCTCATTTTTAAGAGACTAGAGTATTTTTTTGTGAAGTTTCCTTTGAGAGGCTTCCATTGTAGTGTTGATAAAACTGGGTTCATGGCACCATACCATATCTGGTAGATCTACATGGTACTGTGTATGGATGCAGAAGCTCTGGCAGTACACTCGGGATAGTGGCAGTAAATACCTAGGTTTGAGCTAGTCCTGATATTTGTTCAAAATTGCGATTGTTGTACAATTGAAAGTATTACTATTCACTTGTGCCTGAGAAACACCACTCTCTTGGACTTCACATGGTATGAATGTCCAAAAGAAAAGACTCCTGGTTATGCATTTGTCTTTGTGAAGGTGATGGAGAGTTTGGAACATGCATTGAACCGAGAAGTGCCATTTCTTGCAGAGACTTACTTGGGTGGAGCAATAACATGGGATGCCCATCACATGACTGACCCTCATTCTGATGGATTAGGTGTGTCTTCTTGCATTGAAAAGAGCCTAGAGGATGCTGGAGTGTACAAGCATGATGACTTTTCTTCATCAAATTTTCTTTTGCAGGGCCACATATTGAGCACCGGTGGGGCTGCTTTTAGGAGCTAGCAGAAGACCGGTTAATATTGCTGGGTTCTCAAACTAAGGTGTAGGTTTTTTTCTAAAGAAATGTTTTACAGAGATATTGAAATCTCCAAGCCTTGGATGCTCCTCACCAAAATTGAAAACCTTTTCTGGATGATCTTGACAGGGAGTAGTGTGCTGTGAGATACTGATTATATCATTTGTTTCATTTTAGTCAATGGTTGGGCATTGCCTTGGTGCTGCAGGAAGACTCCGAGCAGTTTGCAACCATCATTGAAGCCATTGAAACTAAACCTAAACCATAATCAGGAAATGATGTCATCATCATTAGCACAGAGTTTTGCCTTTATAGCATTCAACTCAGAAAGAATGTGATAAGCCAATTTGCTAGCCTAGCAGGTCAAGAAGGCTTTTCACATCATCAATCCAATTCATTTAAAAGGTCCCATGGTAACATGTATTGAGAAAGACCAGGTTACCTGAATCATATCAAAATCGACCAAATTTGCTTGTTGTGAATTTGCAGCCATCCCCAATTCTTTGGGGTTGGGGGGCCACATCTCATGCAATGTTATTGCTCCATACAATGCTAGAGAATAAACCTACAAAGGTTAGAACTTTCTTGCAGTAGTATAGGTCTGATTCATTTAGTTGTTGCAAGAAAGCATAGGAGTTTGGATTCCTAAGCAAAAAGAAGAAAAACTTTGTAAATAGAATCCAAGGATGGGAACCCATCCATCAAAAGTACAAGGCAAATGAGAACACAAGTAGACACAACCCAAAGAAAAAACAAAAGCAAACAATCAACAAAAATTAGGTGAAGACCCTATGCAAAGAAGATTCATGTTTACGAAATGACAATCAACGATAACAAAAAAGATTTAAGATGAAAGAGTTGTCATTTGCCACAAATCGACTAGTGATAGAGGTGCAAAAGCTATGATGTGTGGAAGAGATGTGGAACCCTAATCAAATACAATAGCTCATTGAAGAATCGTTATGGCTTGCGTGTGTTGTAAGGTTATGGACACACACTATCAATAATAAAAAACAAGCATCCAGGGGACTAAAAAAGATTACTAATGACATGCAATAATGATATGTGCAAATGTGGTAAAAAAATGAATTAAAACAAAAATGAAAACATCCATATGTTTCAATAGCAAGGAGAATAAAATCATTCTTTAGTGTTTGTTCAACGTATAGTCATGTTTTTTTTTGAACAACCATCATCGTTATATGTGTTGTCATCGCCGATGCTCATTGCACCATATCTATGTGAATTGAATCAGCAATGATGACACTCATAACATAAAAGGATACAAATTATGCAAAAGCTTATTTGTTTTTACATAGGGCATTCAAATATCTTTTGAAAATAACTTAGCTTTTCGTATTATAGAAAAAATATCAAGCATGCATTTTGATCTTGGGAGTTGATTCCTATTTTTACATCATGGCAAAAGGTATGTCACATTTTTTCAAGACATGTGCTAAGTGTATTTAAAACAATATCACATTCAAATATATATTATTAAATGTTGCCCCTCCTCCTCTGCTCGTAAATATGGAACATTTGTACATTAAAAAAATATCAATGCTAGACATGAACCAACCGAAAGCAATATTTTTTCTTGAGTTTTTTTTTTACGTTTATGACATTAATGCATATTAACAAGAGCTAAACACATTTTCACATTTTTTGATATTTACTTCATCCAAAATTTGTAATACAAGTCATTTTTATTGCAATAGCTCAAGTTTTTAAAATCTTTCACCCTTTGTCTTGCCTCTAGTTCTCATCTCATTTCTCACTCCTTTGTTTAAAATTTAAAACCCAAATTAAGGAGGTCGAATCATAGGTAAGCTACATGTGATTTGAATTATAGTAATTTTTTTTATGAACTTCAATAATAGAGATTTAAACATAAAACATTATCGCCATATGTAAATACTAAATACAACAAGATGATGAAGAACACAAGGTATGCAAAGTGTACATTACAAGAGTTTATTTATAATGAAAGCTATGAACATGACAATAATGCATCCTTAAACATTAAAAATCATTAATTGAAACAAAGCGTTTTGGGTAAGTGATTATCATCAAATCACCTATTTCTTCCACCATGGAACATGCTATGTATAAACCTATAAACATATTAGTATTCACAATTGCAAGAATTTTTCTAATGAAGACAATAATAAACCCTAAAACACCATAAACCATACAAGTTACAACTTAACCCCCTCCCCCACCCCCCTTGAGTGATTGGGTATACAAATTCAATATGGGATGTGATACTCAAGGTCAAATCCATATTAACAATCATAAAAGCTTATTTTTCCCCATTGAGAAATCAAATTTGTGAAAAAAATTAATTTAAAATTATTTTATTAAAAAAATTATTTGAAAATAATGCTCGGGATTACCTATCTGAGTGTGCAAAAAACAATCTGCTCCTTTTTCTGTGTTTTAATTGATTTAAAAATTGGTGGATTTGGAATGTAGGTGGTCTTTTTCTTTTTTGGGCTGTTCAAAAAATTAGGTTAATGTTGATACCTACTCTGCCGTCCTACTAAACTAAACGTGAGAACGCAAAAGAAAGGAGTGTGGTACGTTTTGCAGAATCTGCCCATTCGGGCAGCGGGTAGCGTAACACAAAAGAAAGAGTGTTGTGGCAATGTTTGGCGGAATCTGCCCATTCGGGACACGGGTAGCGTAACGCAAAAGGAAAGAGTGTGGTGGTATTTTTGGCCGAGTCTGCCCGTTCCGGAAGCGGGTAGGGTAACGCAAAGGAAAGAGTGTGGTGATACGTTTGACAGAGTTTGCCCGTTCGGGAAGCGGGTAGGGTAACGCAAAAGAATGAGTGTGGTGGTACGCTTGGCCGAGTCTGCCCGTTCCGGAAGCGGGTAGGGTAACGCAAAGGAAAGAGTGTGGTGATATGTTTGACAGAGTCTGCCCGTTCGGGAAGCGGGTAGCGTAACGCAAAAGAAAGAGTGTAGTGGTATGTTTGGCAGAATCTGCCCATTCGGGAAGCGGGCAGCGTGACGCAAAAGAGAGAGTTTGGTGGTATGTTTGGCAGAATCTGCCCGTTCGGGAGGCGGGTAGCGTCTTGGGCTGCTTTGTAGCCTGTTTCTTTTGGAGCCATGGGCACTGGACGACAAGGCTGCCCCCGTCTTCCTGCCCGTCCTGCCCGATGCTCCTTCTTCTCCACCATGCTGCTGCGTTACGGAACAAAAAGGGAAGGGAGGAGGCTTCAATCCTCGCTGTACCTCCGCTTGCAATTCCGCTCGTCTCCGCTCGCGAACGGCCAGGCGAGGCTGCTCGCACGCATCCTTGTTCAGGACTGACTTTAGGAAGTTGTTAGTTGCTGCCGGCAGTCTTTTTGACTAATCAGTTTTTGGGCCAAAAGCATCACACAGAGAGTTCTGCTGCTGCAACGGGTATCGGGGTTGTGAGCCGGTGCAACCCAGTTAGGTGTGTGGAGGATGTCGGAAAACCAGGCCAGTCTCCTACTGCGCAAGCAGCTTAAAGGCGAGGCTGTTGTTTTGCTCTTTTTTTTTTCCCCGACTTGAGTTTCCATTGCTTTAGTCCCTTTGATGATGGTTTGTGGTGTTCTCTGTTCACTTTGGAGCGGTTCAAATCTTCGTCCTTTGCTTTGCAGTTTATTTCTCAGCAGGTGCTACCTTTACGTCTGTTCCTCCTTACTACTTTTGAGGAGTGATCTGGTGCCTATGATTCCCTCTGCTGGCATTGCTTTTGAGAAGCCATAAAATATGTTGCGGTTGTTTTTGCCGGTTGTGTTTGAAGATTTCGAGTGTCTTGTCGCTGTGCACTTTCTGTACGGATTCAGCAGAGTCTGTTATGTGTGATGATGTTTCAAAGCCTCAGAGCTCGGTCGATATCAGACTGAACCGCACCGGTATCATCTTATATGTTTGTTTTTAGGGTTACGACTATGAAAGTGCTGTTTGAGAAAACTGCAGCTGTTGTGACCCAGAGTTTAATGCCTTCATCTATGATAAAGTAACGAATTCTGCAGCCTCAATCTAATCTCTGGATCAAATTGTGTGTCCTAGTACAGAAAATCTTGATTTAAGGTGCTTATACCGGAAGCCATACTCTTTGTTTTAGTAGGTCATAGTGCTCGTGCATAGCTCTAGAAGTTAAAAAAATGGCTGCTGCAGTGTCAGAGCATTGCAAAAACTGGTGTGTATGTTCTGGCATGTTGTTTTATGGATGGCTCATCTCAAAAGAGCAGAGGGATTTTCATATGTTTTTGGAGGGTGCATGTTCCTTAACAGAAAAAGTAATAACTCTTCTCCTTGATTTTTCGGATCTGCTATCTTATCTCTACATCTAGAGATTGTGTTTGTGTGCACACATGCAATTATCTTCCTTGGTGGATTCATTGAACAGTCATGACTGTATGATTAGCTTGGGGATATTGGTTATTGCCATAGGCAGAAATCCAAGGGTTTTTGCAGAGTATGGTTCTGTGTTGGATACTAAACCAAACACGTGCTATGAATTTAGGATTCTATTGATTCAAAGTTGGGCATTAAAGAGACCTGTGTGCATGATTCTTTGAGAGGGATTTGTTCCTATGCTTTACCAGATTTCTCCAAGTGGCTTTTAGTACTTTAGAAACAAGAGGTTAATGTGACAGTTTTTCTGGTGTCACAGATTTGTCTAGGCATCCGGTTGATGGCTTTTCAGCAGGACTAGTAGATGATTCCAACTTGTTTGAATGGAATGTAACTATCATTGGTCCTCCAGACACACTCTAGTAAGCAACTTCTGACCTATTTCATCTTCATTGTTCAAGTCAGCTTTGTCTGTAAACTTGTTTCAGCTATACAAGGAGTTTGTGGTATTTTGGAGAGGGCTATGTACTTAATGCCCTGATGTTCAGAAAACTTGAAAGCTTGATAAGAATTTGTTCACTGTAATGGAGTGGTAGATTGTACAGAGGATTCAAAGGGGTGATTTCATGCTCTTGTTTTATCACAAGTTCATAATTGTACCTGTGATCTCAAGGCCATGGGGCAAACATGGCTGTTTGGAGGGCATTAGGATGATGTGAAGAGTTGGATTTTTGCAGGTGTGAATTTGATGTTGTAGAGCCTGTCTTGTGTTTTGCAGCGAGGGTGGGTATTTTAATGCAATCATGAGTTTCCCACCAAACTATCCTAACAGCCCTCCCTCAGTAAGGTTCACATCAGACATGTGGCATCCAAATGGTGAGTACTCTCAGACAGGCAGATATTGCTTTGAGGACATTTTCTTCTCTTTTTTCCTAGTTTTTCTCCCATATAATTTGTCTCTTAAAGTGCTTTTATATGCAAAGGCTGTGAAGAAATGTCATCTTACCCTTGGCTGTTTGCTTGTCTCCAGTATACCCTGATGGACGTGTTTGCATCTCCATTCTTCATGCACCTGGAGATGATCCGAATGGTTATGAGCTTGCTAGTGAGCGATGGTCGCCGGTGCATACGGTAAGTTTCTCCTGTGAATTGCTGACTCTTGCTTCAGAGAATGGGGAAAACACCACCACATTTGACCATGTTTATTTGGTTATTGTCATGAGCACACAGTTTCAGGCAAATTTTTGGAAAGGAGGTAGCTTGATTTCACATAGCAGAACAACCTTGTGAATATCAGCTCCCATAATTTCCTATGCCTAAGAGCCCTGGTCTTTGTTCTTTTCTCTTGTTGCACTATAATTAGGTTTTGGACATTGAACAGATGTAGGCATGTAGAGGATGTTTCAGCATCTGTTCTCTTGCAGTTTATTCATGCAGGAATTATGACTCAAAAGTCACTACCCATAATTTGCAAAGGACATATGTCATATTATTGTTGCAGTCATTTGTGCTGATGGAGCACGTGGGAATGCAGGTAGAGACCATTCTACTAAGCATTATATCTATGCTGTCCAGTCCAAATGATGAATCACCAGCAAATATTGATGCTGCTGTAAGTTACTGGTTGTCTCTGGAATTCTCATGTTAATGTTGAACCTTAAGTTGTGACACGTTAGTTATCTATCTCTTGAAATTGACTTAGATGACTTCTTCATGGTATGGTCATCATGCAGAAGGAATGGCGAGAGACAAAAGAAGACTTTAGACGGAAAGTGAGCCGAATTGTCAGGCGCTCTCAAGAATCAATGTGAGAGGTGATATTTGGGAGAATGAGAAACCTAGGGAGGTATTGGCTGTCCCCTTTCATGGAGTAGCTTTAGGTTATGGAAAGGAAATTTGTGAATGTGACATCATCCATATTTTTCGCTGGTGTTTCTAAGTTCGTCATTGAGGCAGTCTATACCAGCCTCTCTGTGCACACAGCATAGTCTAGCTAGCAAATGTTAGCTGGCATGGGAAGGAGAGAGGCTCTTAGGCCCTTGTCTTCCATTGTTTGTGCTAGTCAATCAGACAGTAGGATGGATGAGGTATCTTGGCATTGTTGATAAAGACAATTTCAGCTGGGCTTGACCTGGAGGGATTTTTTTTTTGTTCTGGAAGTATGAGGCATTAGGTCTTGTTCTCAATGAGATTACGAGCTGTCCCATACAGATTAGTCCCTGGTGCCTCAGGGCCTTCCCTATGTTTTCATGTGGAGTGTGGTTTGGTTGATGTCCATACAGCAACTCAAATTTGGACACTTTCTCTGGCTTTAACAATGTAGCAAAGTTTCCGACTTCCAACTGTGTTTTCATGGGTTCCAAGTGTATGGTTCCAAGGATGCTCAAAGGACTGCCTGTGCTTGTTATTACAAGATAAACCTAGGGAAGAAAATGGCCCATCTCTTGAGACCAATATTGCATAGTTTACATTGCCATGGTGCATTTACAACAATTGTCCATTTGATGAGATGTCCTGTGGCAAAGAACTCATTGTTGGAAAAGAGCAAACTTTTTTTTTCCTTCAAAATTTTGAATATTCCCACAGGAAGTGGGCATCCCTACTGAGCAGGGGTTTCCTTGGGAACCACAACAGCTCAGAGGTTTCAAAGGCTCCAAAACAGACCAGGATTTATGCCCATAACTTGCAATCTTTGGTTGGTTTCTGCCATTATCTTCTTGGGCTTTGTGTGGCTTTGCACAACCGGTGACAATCAACACAGTAAAAGTGTGTAAAGGAGAGTCCAGTCAGGAAATCATACAAAATAACTTTGCATCTAAGAAATTGGCTTGGTGCGGATTACATCAGGTAATTTCCCTCAGTAGGATCTGTGTCAAAAATTTCAGCAACTGTGTCACTAGATTCACATTCAAAGCTCTTCCAAATCTCAAAAGCAAATTGGTGAGTGAGCATGTTCAGTAATGTTGTGGATGGGGTTCTGAGATATGCAAGAGTATTCCTGAAGGCTCTTCAAACTGTGTCCTCATTTAAGAATCCCTACTCCTGAAATGTTGATTGGTAATATTGGAAATTGATAGATAAGAACTCTTAACACAGCAAAGCTCAGCATTCAAGATTTTACAGACAAGGTTAAAGACAGTGCCAGCATACACCTTCATGCAATCACAACCCCAATCATTGAGAAGTGAGTTACCAGGGCTGAGTGTAAGTAATTTGGTGAACAGTTTCCACAGGAGTGTACACACAAATCCACTTGATACTTTTTTGGTCTATTTCTACCTTGCAAGCATTCCTACGGTCTTATTCTGTCTCATGAGCCCCTAGACTCTCAACCTCTGGGTCTCATGAACCATTTGCAGTTTCAGAAATATGAGGCAATGAATGCTATGGGCTCTAACAGCAGCATGGTAGATGTTGGTAGATGCACTATGATGCCAGTGCATGAGATGGACATAATTATCAGCTTCTCATATTGAATGCTTTTCTAGGGGTGGGGCACTGGTGGTGCGGAATGGACAAAGGAAAGAGGAAGGAGCAGATTGAAGAAGACTTAGAGGAACCCTGAACACTTGTGCACCAGCAAAGATCAACATGGAGGAGCTAATAGCTCCAGGCCAGCCCACCACCCTTGGGCCCCTCTTCTGTATCGAAATGCAATACATATGCCATTTTATGATGGTTAAGCAGTTAGGGACAAAAAATTCAGTCTGCATGGGCTTTTTCCTCTTCCGTTTTTGTTCACTGTGTGGTTTGTGATATGCCCATCAAGAACAAATTTCTTTAAGCACGGGTGGACACAAATATGGACAGACAACTCATTTGACTGGAAATGTTTGTATTGCCATGATGCCCAACTCCCACTTTTAGGTGGAGAAATTCCTATGTTTTACATTGATATCAGATTCTCCCAGTGACTGGATGACTGAACTTGCATGTGGGAATGCCTGAACAAAGACAAGGGACAGGGTTATAAGTCTCTGAAACAACATCATCTCAAACTTCACGAATATTACAAAAATACTTGAGAAAACATCAGATTGCTGCAGGTCTTGTGGGAATTGAAGAGCATGGCTGAAGAAGATAGTTGACATGTCAAACCCTGCACGATATCTTCTGTGACATCATGTGTATCTAAGCAGCTTACTTTCTTTGAGGAGTTGAGAGGTTACCTGGGCAAGCAAGCAAAGACTAACAGTGGCCATGAGTGAATGACACCCGGAGGATATAGTGCAATGAATAAATTGCAGCTGGCAGAACTTATGAGGGACTGCTTCAAAAAAGCCCTCAAATCTGATAGCCCAGATGTAGTCAGAAGGATCACATTCAGTGCCTGTACCCACTATCCAGTATCACATTAAACCGACTTTCAACATTTTTACAGAAGATTTGTTTACACAAATGCCACCTTTGTGAATTGATTTGATCACTAACTGGCACAGCATACCTGACACTCAATGTAGAATCTTTAAAAATAGAAAAAACCAACTGAGTTTCATTAGGAAGCAGAATTGAAAGTTTAAAAGGGGTCATGACTCTTGACTCTTGGCCAGCCCCTCGCTGTTTATTCCTGGAAATTGGAACAGCTAAAGCCCTAATCATATGTAAAGTCTGCCATGTAGTATGAATACCTTGTGAAGAAGGATTCACCTCAAGCATTCCTCTGTCATACTCTTGAATCAGATCCAAGTCCAGTTCTCACGGGGCACCTTCACATGTTTATCCAGCATCACCTGCGTGTCATTCCCACCCACCATTCATTGCTTGAGCATTCAAGCAACAGAATGATTAAGCCTTCCACAAACAAGATTGAAGAACCATGTGAACCATGAGCCAGATCTAGAACAATGTCATTTTCTTGCCTTGAAGCATAATCTGCTGCAGTGTACTGTCTGAATTGAGGTACTCTGCAGCATGCACAAAACAAATGAAGATCAGCACTGCAACTGAAACCTGAAAATAGTTTTAAGAACAGTCATGACCAGAGCATCTTGCAAATGTTATGGATCAAACATCAGCTACACCCATCTGAAAAGGCTGGGGCTTTCAGGTTCACAGAAGTTCATATGGCATGAAAGAAGGCCTCAGTGTAAGCTTCCACATCACAAAGCTTGGTCAAAAATGTGATTGAGCAAGGTCAGACATGTAAACAAGGGTGCCGTTGTTTTAAGATGGGTATATTACCCGGGGGGCATCAAAAAGATTAATTGGGACATGGGTAGCCACTAACACAATGCCTCCTTGGTGCTGATGTGGGGTAATGTGTTTCTCTAGGATTTCCATGCCCTGATCAACCAACTCCTCAAGACTTCACGTCAATAATGACATACACAAGAGTGATGTATCCTTTGATTTCATGTAGTCCAAAGTTTCAAGTCATAATTTAGGACAAATGCAGATAAGACAGGAACAATAGCAGAAATGCTATGCAAGGCAACAGTTATGATGGGTGACAAATTTTGTCAAAACTTTTAAAATTAGGGACATTTAGCTTGGCTACCTTGGCATCAAGGCCTGGCACAGATGGTTCATCCAGTAATCACAGTGGGCTGGGCACTGCCAGCATCCTTGCCAGTTGCAGCCTCTTTCTCTACAATTGCAAAATGGCCACATGTATTAAGTTACAAACTGCATGCACTTTGCAACCATGCACTTTAGCAATGCATGTCTCTCTGTCTGTTGCTGGATCCATTCTGAGCTATTTCTGTGCTGTCATGCCCAATCAGTGCACCACAACTGATGGCTAAGCACTATTCTATTTGCTTGATTGTCAGAATCAAACAGTCATACCCAATCCTACAGCAAAATTATGTAACTTGTGAATGGAGAAACAGACATGCCTGACATAGAAAGCACAATGGAATTGCAAATTAGAATCCATTACAAATTTTGAGTGAGTTGTATCCACAAAGGAATTGAGAGCTCGAAAGTGTGCAATCTTCATCCAATGGAGATCACAAGTCAGTTCAATGCAACTTGCAATGTTCTTCTACATGACTACACAGGAAGACACTGCACCCAGTATTGATGATATCTGAGAGGCAGCTTTATGCAATTGAAGTAAAGAAGTATCTGTAAGTTTCTCACAGTTTACTGCTAATCTCTTATACTTCAGAAGAACCTAAAGACCGCCTTGAAGACATCATGAATTGGTGGTACAAGGCTGTCAAGTGGACCACATTCTCATAGACAGTGAATGCCTTCTTGATGGCATCCTTTGCAGCACATTTGGCTGGTACACTGCCCTGCACATTGTGCACATCCAGCGAATTTTGGACTAGATTGGTAGTGATGATGCACTTAACAACTGTTGTCACTAAATTCAATACTCTTCACAAACCACAAAACATCACTGCAGAAAAGCACTCTACTACAACAGTAAACATCAACACACCAGGTCCACAGTTCTAGATAATTTCCAGCTCTAAACTACCATGAGTGAATTGAAGCAAAAGTGCTGCTGGTTCTTCTACACTACTGACCTCATGACAAACATGCTTGTGATCACTGCAAAGAATTTTCAACAGAGCACAAGGATCTCAAGATGAATCTTACAATCATAAAGGCCCATCCCACAGATAGCAAGGGGGTCACAAACAGATGTGTGTTTGGAAGTCACAAAAGAAGACAAGGGACATCAGGAAACAATCTCTGTACAACCCCTTGAATCTCCTCTCTACTTCACACATTTGTTGCATAGTGCAAAGAAAGCACAGAACAGCTAACTAAGCAACATAGGTATGTTTCTGGGAACCATTGCAAACACAACAACAAAGAGATCCCACTTTTATGGACAAGTGGAATGAGATGACACATAGCAAAAGTACTACAATGCTGAGGAGATGCTTAAGTTGAGAAGCAGCTTGAAGATCAAAGTGATCATAAGAGCACCAATCACAAGTCTCATATACATCAAGCTTCAATTTTCCAAGAGCATCTGTTTAATCAAACAGGTAGCAATCACACAATTGTAACTGCAAGTGTCAAACCTGATGTCAACAATGTGGGATAAGTGTTTCAGTGGAAAAATTAGTAGACGATTTCAGCAATTTTAACAAAAATAGGACAAACTGATCAGAATTGCATGATCAAAGTCATGGAGGTTCTCCAACACCAAGCAGTTTCCATCACAGCTGGTGGAGAAAATCCTCTCTCACTTCTGCACTATGCTGAGACCGAATGTCGTCAACAACTCACGACCCTCAAAGACACACTGCCAAATTTTGTGATTGGAACAAAGGCATATAATTATTCTCAAAGCAAATGCATCTTCTTCATCTAGCAAAATTTGACACACTCCAACACTCATTTCTTGTTTTATGGAGAGGCTACCATCTGCCACACCATGTGTGTGCTGTTTACGAAAGGGCATGATGATGATCCATGTGCTGAAGGAAAACCCAACACCAGATACCCTTTTCCAAAAGACAAGGCAAGCAAATTTTTTAAAACCTTGGGGTGAGAAGAGATTGGAGTCAGGATGCCATTGTGTTAAGAAGCACGCCTGCCATGACCAGAACTGCACCACCTTGAAGGTAAACCCGTCCCGCATCCTCATCAACTTGTACTAAAATTTTAGCTCCACGTTCTGATGCCTGTGTTTTTCATCAAGTCAATAGTGCAGACAGTATTCACAATCAAGGGCAGTTCTGTATGTATCCTTTGCTGCTACAGAAACCAAAAATTTGAACATTCAAATGTTCCAAACAGAGAAGTCTATTGATCAATTTACTTACTTGAAACGCTTTCAACTCTTTCTTTCCAAGTTTTGATGCCCAGTAAGGGCCCAATGTGCAATGGGCACTTCCTGTAGCTGGATCCTGCCATGTACCAGCTCATTTTCTGAGAGATCATCCCCTTTGCCATAGAAGCAAACATGTATGCAGGAATTTAGCAAAATTAGACACATTACTAACACAATTCTATGAAACTGCAGAGAAATCTCCACAACAACAATTTGAAGGGAACAGGACAAGGAGTGAAGACAAAAACTTAAGAGAGTTGCTCATCACAAAGTGTCAGACCATCACCTTCATCAGAAATAGCAGTGATGAGTTGCTATGACTACTACCCACTAACTTTATCAGTGCCTAGCAGTGGGTGTAGACAAATTCCTACACAGCTCAGAAACTGACAAGGGACTCAAAGCAACAGCTGTATTCAAAGTCAAGGTGAGAGATCTCTCTCTATATAGTACCTCAGATACACCAGCCTTGGGACAGAAAAATCGTGACACAAAATCATATTCGCTATCTTCAGGTGCCAGGGCAGTTATGATGACACCACCACGACCATGAAAGTCCATCATTTTGTGAAATTGAGGCTTCACGCGTTCAACATCTGCAACTGATGGTAACTCAACCTTTTGCAATCATCACCAAACATTATCAATCAGCAAAAAGCAAAAAGAGCATTCATTTGTTTTTGGTTCACAAGTGTAGAACCAAAGGGGCTGCTGCTGCTGCTTTATAAGTTCACAGTTTGAGAGCTCTACCAGATAGTCACCAAGTGAAGTTTCACCAGCCCATTTGACTGCAACTCCTCCCAAAGCTTCAGAGAGAAGAAATGTGTCATTGCAGGGAACAGCAGGTACAAGAGGAAAGTTGAGTTGCACAACACCTTTACCACCTGGGCGCCTTCTCTCT
>Ga0116231_10003596_pt1 | contig 32088 bp, 22 predicted proteins | sample S1TSphgellanicum_2_FD_89695 | JGI IMG/M metagenome (GOLD analysis project Ga0116231, IMG submission 89695) | Host-associated microbial communities from peat moss isolated from Minnesota, USA - S1T2_Fd - Sphagnum magellanicum MG | ecosystem: Host-associated > Plants > Peat moss > Unclassified... | reverse complement strand
TTTGTTTTTTTTTTTTTGTTGTGTTTTTTTTTTGTGTGTTTTTTTTTTTGGTTTTTTTTTTTTTTTTTTTTTTTTTTTTTTTTTTTTTTTTTTTTTTTTTGTGGGGTGTTTTGTGGGGTGTTTTGGTTTGTTTTTTTTCTCTCTCTCTCTCTCTTCCTTGTCAGGGAAAATAAACCAAATAACTAGCTATAATTTAATTAATTAAAAAAAAAACTAGCTACATGGGAGAAGAGGAGGGGAGCAAAAGAGGGGGTGGGAGAAAAGAACGGGGGGCTAGTTGTGGACGTGGTTATGAATTCTCTTGAACAAGAAGAAAATTGAGACACTGTTTGTGATGTTTTGGGTGTGGAATGGGGGTCGTCTCTTTGTGTTTTGGGTGCGAAATTGGGGTCATCTGAGTCCGTGTTTTTGTCTTTGTTTCCGATCCGCAAGGCCGTCGGAAGAAAGAAGGAAGGAAGGAAGAAGGAAGAATTTTGCTTGCCGAGCACTTGTTGTTGTTGTTGCTGCTCCTTCTTTTTCTTTCTTCTTGTAGGTTGTGCGTCAAGTAGTTTGTTGTCGTCGCACAGGATATGGTCTGGTGGGTGCATTTGGTTGCTTTCCAACAGCTTCACAAAACAAGCTGACTGACTGACTGACTCTCTGAGAGAGAGAGAGAGAGTTCTTTCGGAGCAAACAGCAAACCTTCTTTATGTTTTGTCGGAAACAAAATCTCTTGGAAAACTCTTATGCTTTTGTTTCGGAAACCAAACAAACAAAATGATTGGGGGAAAAAAAAACCAAAACAGAAAGAATTGGAATAAGCCTCTTGGTGACTCGTCAATTCTTTGTGAGGAGGAGCTTCATCATCATCATCATCATCATCATCGTGGTTCTTGTTGTTGAGGAGTGAGTGGATTGGCGGACAACAGGACAGTTGCAAAACATCTGGCTTAAGAACACTTGAAGAAGAAGCTGAAGAAGAAGAAGAAGAAGAAGAAGCTGCTATGGAATTGTTTTTGTGCATTGGCCCATCATCTTGTTGTGACAGTAGTGGGTCGTTGTTCAGAAGCTTCGTCTTCTTCTCATCTTGGAAGAGAAGATCGGAAATAACAGATGGAGTGGCGGGAACTCGATCTTGGTTTTGGAATCCTGAACTGGAATTGACTCCTGGAGCTGCTGCTGCTGCTGCTCAGGGTTGTGATTAGAGAGACAGACACAGAGACAGAGACAGAGAGTAGGGCAGAGTCTCATTTTGTTGGGGGGGGGGGTGTTTGTTGCATGAATGACTTCCTTCATGTCTGTTGTGATTGGCTTTTGCTTTCTCACTGCTATTTCTGTCGTGAGAATTCATGGCCTTTCTGCGCAGATTTCCTCCTCAGATGATGATGCTGGGATCTTGCTTGGATTCAAGCAGCAAGTGACAGGGGATCCTCTCAAGGCACTGGCAGGATGGGGACCTGATGCGGCAGCAGATCCTTGCAGTTGGAATGGGGTGAATTGCACCAGCTCCAGAGTGACCGGCCTAACCCTCAACAGCTTTAACCTAATTGCCAATGCTTCAGCCATAGGTGAGCTCAGTCGGCTGGAAATGCTGAGTTTTTTGTCTCTGGCTGGCAACAATTTCTCAGGTGCACTTTCAGAAGCACTCAGCTTCAACAATGATGTTGGAATGAAGTGCAGTTATGAGTTTCTCGACCTCTCAGCGAATTCGTTATGGGGTCAAGTCACAGGGAATGCTGTTGGGAGCTGCAAGGTGCTCAAAAGCTTGAATCTTTCCAATAACCAATTGACTGATGGGATCCCAGCAGGGGTGCTCGGAGGCTTGCAGTTGAACCTACTGGATTTGTCGCACAATAATCTTTCTGGAGCTATACCGGGTGATATTGTTGTGAATTGCAGCAATTTGGAATACCTAGATCTCTCTTACAATAATTTCTCACAAGGATTACCTGGGGGATTCAGTGCCTGCTCAAAGCTTGGATATGTGGACCTCTCTTGCAATTCGCTTGCTGGTGTGATTCCATTTGATTTCTCAGTGACCCTATTTTCCCACCTCAATCTTTCATATAACAAGTTCATGGGCATCTTTCCCTCCTCTCTATTGAATTGCACACAATTGCAGGTCCTTTCTCTTGCACACAATCAGTTCATTGGAGAAATCCCCAGTTATGTAGGCAGTTTGCAGCTTCTCCAGGATCTTGATCTGGGAGCAAACAATTTCTCTGGTCCATTCCCACATGCAGTTTTGAATTGTTCCAGCTTGATGTTTCTTGACCTGAGCTCAAACCAGTTCAGTGGGATCATTCCTGCTGAGATATGCCCTGTTTCTTCACAACTCAAGTGGCTATGGCTTCAAGACAATGGCTTTTATGGGTCAATCCCGCCACAAATTTCCAACTGTTCACAGTTGATCAGCCTTGACCTCAGCTTCAACAACATGAGTGGGACAATCCCCAGTGATCTCCAGAAGCTTACCAACCTTGAGTCCTTGGTGCTCTGGTTCAATAATTTTGAAGGTCAAATTCCTGTTGAGCTTGCAAACTTGACTAACCTTCAAAATCTGATCCTCAACAACAATAACCTGCAAGGTACAACTTTGTCCCACTTCATTAGTCACTTTTCTTTCGTCTTTTGTAAAAGATTCAATGTGCTCACAGTTTGTGCTCCCTACTACCCATCTTTTCTGCACATCCTTTGAAGCTCCTGGAAATTGATTGAAGTCCAATCTGTAAAAACCCTGCTGTAGCCCAGAGCAAAACAAGAAGATCTCAATTGTGATCTAATCAAACTCAGGGGAAATGGACACACGTGATCAACATAGTCCATCACCCAGAACAACGTCTGATTAGAGAGAGAGAGAGAGAGAGAGAGAGAGTAGTATGGTCTTTGATTTGCAATAGGGTTTTATCCTCATAGGGGAACTTTCTTGTCTGTAGAATCAAAAGATCAAGTAGCTCTTTTCTTCCAAATCTCATAGATTTGCTGGTGGGTGTGGGCAAGAGTTGCAGGAAGTATACCAGCAGAGCTTTCAAACTGCAGTATGCTACAGTGGCTGTCACTGTCTGATAACAACTTGACTGGCACAATACCACCAAGTCTTTTTAACCTTCCAAGACTCGGGGTTCTGCAGCTGGGCAACAACAAGCTGACAGGTGTCATACCTCCTGAGATTAAAAACAGCGTGAATCTGTTCTGGCTAGACTTGTGCTTAAATAATCTGAATGGCACTATCCCACCACAATTAGGACGAACATCCCGTTCTGCTAACGGAATCCTAGACAACTGTGAGATGGCTTTTATGACATTTCTAGACGCATCTTGCAAAGGCATTGGGGGGTTGATTTATACAGCAGGAATACGCCTCTCAGATTTAAGTGCAATACACAATTGTCGTACTAGGTTGTACAACCTTGATAGAGAGGAGTTGCAGAATGCTCCCACGCTTGTGTTCTTAGACCTCTCCCACAATGCTTTTGAAGGCTCAATTCCAAGTGACATTGGTGATTTTTATTCGCTTAATATCCTCAACTTGGACCACAATAGCTTGTCAGGAGAGTTGCCAGGAAGCCTTGGTGAATGTGCACAGCTCATGGCCCTTGACTTATCATCAAATGATTTAAGCGGTCCAATACCCGAGTCTTTCACAAACTTAACCTTGCTTCAGGACTTCAACATCTCAAACAACAACCTCTCTGGAAAGGTTCCTGGTGGTCCGCTCCTTGCCTGGCCACCATCAGTCTATGCCAACAACCCAGGGTTGTGTGGTTTGCCACTCCCGAATCTGTGTGTGTCAATATCCCTCAATCAGACTGCACACTCAAAATCGTCCTGGAGGGGGGGGCGGGCAGATCATGTTGTGATGGTGCTCTTTATTTCATTGGGGGTTATACTTGTGCTTCTCTGGACCTTGTGGCTGCGACGTAAGTCTTTGAAATATTGCCTCAAAGCTCGAACCGAAGAAATCACCTCCTCTTCAGTCAGGGCCTTGAAGAATGAAGACCAGGCAATTAGTGTTGCCACCTTTGACTTTGGGTTGCAGGAAGGCCTCAAGAAGCTCACATTCGGTGACCTTCTTGAGGCCACCAACAACTTCAGCTCAGAATGCATCCTTGGGTCTGGTGGCTTTGGGGAGGTCTATAAAGCAAAGCTGAGAGATGGGTCTTTAGTGGCAGTAAAGAAGCTCATCTATCTCACAAACCAAGGTGAACGAGGCTTTCTATCAGAGATGGAGACGCTTGGCAATGTAAAGCATAAAAACTTAGTCCAATTGCTTGGCTATTGCATTACATCAGAAGACAGGATTCTAATATACGAATTCATGCCACATGGAAGCCTAGAACGAATGTTACATGGGGAATGTCGAATACCACAGGAGTTATGTTCAGGAGAGCAGCAAAGTTTGTCATGGGCAGCTAGGAAAGTAATAGCAGTTGGAGCAGCACGAGGGCTAGCATATTTACATCATGGATGTGATCCACACATCATCCACCGTGACTTTAAGTCAGCCAATGTGCTGTTGGATGCAGATTTTGAGGCCCGAGTTTGTGACTTTGGAATGGCGAGGTTTATTAGTTCATGTGAGACACATCTAAGTGTGAGCACTTTAGCAGGGACACCAGGGTATGTACCTCCAGAGTATTACCAAAGCTTCCGGTGCTCCCGACAAGGTGATGTGTACAGTTATGGAGTTGTGTTGCTTGAGCTTATAACTGGCCGATGCCCAACTGACAAAGATGAATTTGGAGACTCCAATCTAGTTGGGTGGACAAAGCTAAAGCTCCATGATGAAGCAGCACTCAATGAAATTTTTGACCCGACACTGCAACACAATAGAGCAGGCAAGTGCAACAACAATGCTGAACTTGTGCAGTATTTGAGGATTGCCTGTGATTGTCTTGAAGACAATCCTGCCAATCGCCCTACTATGCTTCAGGTTGTTGCAACCCTAAAAGAGATTTCGTTAGACTGTTGTGATTTCCAATAGCTTGTGTACAGATTCAAATTTCCTGTCACTGAGGTATGCTGCTCTATTTCCAATCAAAATACCCATAACCTGTAATCATTATAACTTTTACCCTATAGAGAACTGGGTGGTTCTGCCCCCAGGAAGGGTCATCTGCTTATACCAGTCACAGAGACTGTCAGAGATGCTGGAGCTAGTCTCAGGCTCTGGGCTAATTTGCACAGGCATTAAACTCAAACTTGGGAAGATAAAAACTAAACTTCCCTTTTCATTAAGCACTTACAATTGTAGATTAGAACACTGCCAGATGCCCTGATGTGGGCACATTTCATTGGTTATAGTGTAGTATACAAATACTTGGTGTTTTTGTACATTATCTATTTTGTTAAGTGCTCATATACGCTCCTTTGTAACAGTCCTCTGTAGAGATACAGATTTAAAACCAAAGGATCTCTTTCATTGCCTTAAGAGGCTAGTAGATGATCATGGTAAAAGATACAAGGGCTTCACTGCATGTGAAAAATTCCGGATCATACATACTTGCTGAGTGTGTTTTTGTAATTGTATCTTTCAACATGCTGTGATAAGGAACTTTCACAATACTTGGGGCAAACTTGTGATTCTGTGAAAGTTAGTTAGTTGTTTTTTTTTCAAGATATAGAAACTTAGCTCCAAAAAGGTCATTGGATTACATGCAATCATATACACCGTCTTTAACTTGTCTTTTGCAGGATTTTGCAGACTTTGAGTGTTCAAACCTTAGATGAAACATTGAGTCTGTTCCTAGCAAGCATGCAGTAGGATCCTGCAGTGGTGACAAGATGAGTATGATGGTAGTAATATAATTGCTGTGTATTAACCAAGATGCAATACTTGCATGAGCAGCAAATCCTGAAGTCTTCATTGAGAATGCAATGCTGTAGGTGCTTTGAATTATGGATGCTTTCATAAACCTCAAGATGCTCACATGTTGCACCCTGAACATTTGATCCAACTTAACCTATTGCTTCAGAATCTACCCATTTGATCACATTCATCCACATGCTCTTTGATGTAACCTCCAAATTAAGTCCCAACTTAAATGGATATATATATATATATATATATGAGGATTAAAAATATGTTGATCCTTCTGCATCATTTCAAATGTCAAGTGAGGATTTTAAAAGATATTCATGGAGTAACCGGAACATGTTTTGGTCCAAGAGGAATGAGGACCAAATGCATAATTGATCACAACATTAATTCATAAGTAGTCTTCTCAACTTTGATATAGAAGATTGGTGATCATTATGGTATAGAAAGTTCATCAAACAATTAATGAGACCATCTATGGAAATGAAATGGGAATTGTTTCAATGATGATCTATTTTTAATGCTGAAGACATCATATGGATTTTTTTTGTACAAGCAGGCCAACTTCATCTTCAAGGTTTAAAATCAGAAAAGTTAATTATAGACATACACATCTTTGATTTTTGAAGATTGTAAGCCTGTTATTCCACCCATAATGTACAGCATACAAATATTGAAACAAGAGCATATAAAAGTTGTTGATGAATGGAAATAGGTTAAGTTGAATTCATTTGTCATCCTATGTGTATTTTGCAAGTTATGGTGACTCATTTTTCGCACACGAGAAGTTTACTTTCACCAAATTTTAACACTAAATAAAAATATGTTTCACTATCTCCAGCTTCTTCCTATCATCTTTTAGTCACCTAATTTTATTTTTCTGAAAAAATGGTTTCAATTCCCTTATAATAGTATATAATAGTGGATTGACAAGATTACAAAAATTGTTACGATTTACTCTCCAAAAGGAATTCTTAAGTTTTGTAATTTTGGGGCTTTTAAAAGTCAAAATATTTTACTAATATTGTTTTTGCTCGTGACACCTTAAATCATTATTGTAGTTAGTTAATCATCCAAATTTGAAGAAAAAATCTTTACAAGTGGTTCACAAAAATGAAAGTTATAAGTCCATTTACAAGCTCCATATGTGTTGTAATAGAAGATGTGACATTTAGTACATAATTCATGTGCAGTGAAAACACACTACACGAGGCACACTTGTCACTTAAGGCAACCATTTAGAAAGTAGCAGGTTTGCTTGTTAAAATAATGTGATAGACTAGAATTGAATATATATATATATAAGAGGATGGATTGAAAAATCATAATTAAATGATAATGACCAAAAATATTCATAACAAAAATAAAAATCAAATTATACTATGATGTGAAGGTGCACATATTATTATTATTCATGATTATGTCATTGAGGCATTTCAAGTCCTTCAAAAAAAGGTTAAGTAGTGAAAACATTAATTATATCACTTTTGAAATGTTTTTGAATATTATATTCATTTCAAATGGTTTTGCACTTGTTACAATAATATATTTAAAAATTTCCATGTGAACACAAACTAAAGACTTACAACATTCATTAATATTATTTTTGACACTAAAACATGGAAAACTAAACATTGGTTACATTTGTTGTAGTGTGTGTTAATGTGACTGCACCACATGATCCATATAAACATTTTGATTGGGATTCAATAAGGGTATAACAATATAACATTATTCTTCTTTAAATGAATACCAAATGTAAGTGCAAGCTATATTAGTGGTTCACAAAGTGACACATGAAAAGATCACCCAAGTCCTTATATATATATAAATTATATTAAATAATTCACTATTAATTTGAATAAATAAGTGTAACTCATATAATTAATTTAAAATTAACTAATTATGTTAATTAAACTGAATAATATGGATAAGCATAAGCTTGGTAAAATAGACAACTAAATTTCCTTGGCAATCTACTTGATAAGTATAAATAGAATAACAACAAAATCCATCATAAACCATTTGAATGTGGAATATTTTTACTTGAACAATCAAAGACAAAGTTATTCTTGATTATTGTGCATTAACTTTCAAACTCCACATTGTAAAAGTAAGTTGAAAGTAAAATTTTAAAAATAGAAGTAAATTTTGTAATTTACTTTTCATCTACTTTTTACATTGTGGACTTTTGTAAAGTATGTGGTAAGTAGGTTTTAACAAATTAAGAATGGAATAATCTTTTATGGGGACATTAAGAATAAAATGATATTTATATCCTTACCTAATATCAATATGTTTCCATTGAATTAAATGTGTTGAGGATTCCCAAATCATAAATTTACTGTGCAGTAAATGGGGATATGTTTTTCCTACTTTTAATTTATTTTTTCTTAATTTTTTGGAAGTAACTTCTTTCAAATGTAATAGAGGGCACCCAGGGTATTCTATCATACTTCTTTTTATTTCGATTTTATTTTATTGCATTTATATGCATGACACAAGATAAAAATGGAGACATTTATTTTTTTAATACTTTACCTTATTTATGCCTGGATATATAGGAACAATAATTATTCATAAAATAATAATCAAATAAATATTTATTTAAGTTGGGATATTTTATAATGAATTAAACCAATTAATCAAGGTAATTATTATTTCATCAATAATCATTAGATCATTAACTATTTAAATTCATTAACAAACTAATTATCTAGATACATATAGTTAATTTAAATGTGAAATTAAAAGTAATGTGTATACTATATAAAAAATTCAATTTGGGTGTACAAATGGATATGTTTTATTTATACCTTGATGTTTTTAATCCAAATTCATATTTAATTTTTAATGTTTAGTAGTGAACTATTTGTCAATAATTTATTAATTAATATGTAATTTACTTAATTACTTTGAACTAATTACTTAAATTGAATACTTAACTATTAAAATGAATTATAAATTAATTTGATTCAAATAGTTAATTATTTGAAGTAAGTAATAAACCAATTACATGAATTAGTTTGATTACTTCAAATAATGAATTAATCATTTAATATTAATTATCTAAATTTATGAACTAACTAATTATTTAAATTAGACTAATTAATTTAAATAACTAGCTCATTGGTCAATTAATTCACATATATAACTATCAAATAATTACTAATTTAATTGTATGACTTACATAATGAAAACAAACACAAAATATATGGGAAAGTCTTTTTGTAGTTGCAACTCAATTTGCAACTAAAAAACAACTAAAGGATTTAATCTATATATTTTGTCTTTGAGTCCCATGTCACAAATTATATAAAGAAGGTGTCTTTTCTTATGGTCTCACATTAAAATACATGTGCCATTTGGGATGAGTTCAAAAAAACTTAACCCTATAGGCAAAACATGAAATCAAATAAAAATATTTACATGAAGTTATTCTTTAATTCATTTAATCTTGTATTTTCTTACCTAGGTAGGTAGGTAACTAGGTCCTACGACCTTCAAACCTACCTACCTATGGCTATGTATTGACCTACCTATATATATATATATTTCAAAATTCAATTAATATGCCATGTGACAATTTTTTTAATTGTGCCACATGTCATAATCTCAAACCATCATTAGCATTCATAATAGACAATGTAGATCAATATTTCAAAAATAAAAATAAAAATTTCACATCCAAAAATCCTCATAGTGCCATGTGTCAAATTTTAATGAATGGATGAAAATTAGTAACTTTAGTATGATGTTATGGCTATAGTTGTAATGAACTTGCATAATAGTTGAAAATGAGTTGTTTTGACAGAGTTGTAATGGAATTGTAATGAGTTGTATTGAGTTGCATCATATATATGGTGAATTGCAACTCTTACAACTCATTCTACTTGTTTAATATCATTTATAATGTAAAAATAGGATGAGTTGGAAGTGGTCATTGTAATTCAAAAATTGAATTGGAAGGCCAGTTGTAAAACACCTCTTTTTTCATAGTGAAAAGGAAAACACATATAGTTTATTTATTACCATACAATTTTACTAATCCACCAAAATAAAACTTACACGTCACAAATTTAAATGAGAAAAATGAAATAGTTCAAATTAAAATAATTAGTATGGTGGTGTTGATTTTTCACATGTGTGTATTGTTGTACATCAATATTATGGTTCAAAACTAGAAATTTGAAAATTGATTAAAAAAATTTTTATAAAAAAATTGATATATGTTTTTGCACGATTATTTTTTGCATATGTGACTTGCATTTAAGCTAAAAATTCCAAGCTCAATGAACACAAACAATCAACCAAATAATGAAAAAATAAAAATCATTTCCTTGTAGTCCCATATAATGAATTTTGTAGCATTCAAAATATTTGTATTTTTTATAATTTAATCAAATACATCCAATGAAATTTTTTAAAACATAAATGTAAACATTTTTTATCTATAAGTTTCTTTTGAATCAATTGCATAACTTAATGCATTCCTTTGGATTTCTTTTTTTTTTAAAACTCTAATTAGGAAAACAATTATAGTTATTTAAAAGGATTGGAAAGGACATTTATAAATTATCCAATCTATATTTAAATATTTTTATCAATTTAACATGACATCATTCTAATTGTAAGCATACAACAATCCAAGGTATGATGCATCATGTTAGTTTGAACACATCAAATTTGGTCTAATGCAAATGCACCCTATTGTCACATTAGAATTAAAATTCATAAAAATATGTATTATACTTGACAAGAAAAAAATCATAAAAAATAAATGTGTTACCATGCAATGAACTATAGTGTTACAAAATATAGTGTAAAAATCCATTTTTAATAACCAACCATAAAATACACAATTTAAAATTAACATGTAATTGTAAATTAAGTGAATTAAACAACACACAACAATAAAAATAAAAACATATATCCATTTTTAACAAGTGATTGTAAAAAAATTAAAATTAAAATAAGCTTTAAAATGCAATTGTAACCTACACAAATATGATTGAGAGTGAAAAAGCATTGTCCAAAAATAAAATTAAAAAAATAGAATAGGAAAGAAAACAACCATAACCCATATACAAGCAATTGAATGAAAAAAAATCCTAAAAACCACCCACTTCAAATGAATTAGGTGAATTTTTTAAAAGAACCACAACACTTTTGAAATTGCAACCCCAAATAAGAGAGGCCCATTAATCAAATCCCAAGCAATCAAACACCAAACAAAAAAGAGGCTTTAATTGGAACTTGGAGTTCATCAGAAATAAAGAAAGGAAAAAAATTGAAATATTTTTTGATAATGACTTAAGAGATCACAAAGGAATTTATCATATTATTTGATAGCAATATCTATCTTGGATCAAATTTCATGTGCATATAACATGTTTTCAATTCAGCTTGGAACCTCATGTCATTTCTAATGCACATTTGGTACATTGTTGTGTATTTGAAAATATTAATTAGTTTGAATATTGTGTTTGGGCATATGCAAATCAATGTGATTTTATTCTTGAAAGCAAATTTTTGCCATCAAATTAATCAAAAGTTACTTTGTTTATTCATAACACCAATTTGAATATCAGTTACATAAAAATATAATATTAGTTTGCATACGTTAAACCTGTTATTTTTTCATTTGATTGGAACTTTTGTCATTAATCCCAATCCTCAAGGACAAATAATTGAAAAACATAAAAAAAACCTAAAACCTTGGAAAAAAAAATGGCTAAAAGGAGTAGTAGCCAAAAATCCATGCATTCTAAGACCTATATATAGACAATAACTAACCACCAAAGGTATGGGCTTAGATGGGTGCAAATTCAAAGATTTAATATGCCCAAGTTTTGAACTCATATACATTGTGAAGTATCAAACTTGTGATTCCATTGATGCACCAAATTGATAGGTGTTGGGAAGACATTAGAGAAGCTACATGTCCTTATTGTAGGCAATATAAAAATATTGCCTATTTTCTTTTTGCATTGTTTGCCTTTAACCCAATTCATCTTTTTTTCAAAAAGGATGGATGAAACCCAAACACATTTTGGTTATTTGTCACACACTTTGGGTCACATGTTATAAACATTTTGGGCCTATAATGTCGATTTCACACTTTGAGCACTTAAGGTGCATTCACATCGAATGTTAAATCAATATTAAACAAAAATCTAGGTGGCATCTTAAGTGGTAACCAATGTTAAATGAGTGATTGTTTAATATTAAGTGAATGTTAGGATAAAATCTTCATGGTAAATAGGTCCTAAATGATTAGCTTAGTGTTAGGGAACTTAATACTAAAATCCTTAGCACCAAGTGTGAATTACACCTTTATTCACATTTCAAGTGGACTCAAAGTGTGTAATAGGTAGCATCAAAATGTTTTTGGACACCTCCAAATGTGACCTAAAGATTTTATTGAAAATTTTAAAAGGAGAAGGTTGGAGGAGTAGTATGGAAAGGTGTCTTTATTTTTGATTAGTTGTTTCATGTTCATGATGGTGTGAACATTATTAATTGGAAAATTACAACACAACCTAGTGTATTTTCTTCAAAATTAGGTTTGTTTGATATGCTTTATACTAAAAATGACTATTGGCAATGGTGAATAGTGCATCGAAGTCATTGTAAGCACTTGGTTTGTTGTCATTTGTTGATGTGTGTTGTGATTTTGAATTTTTATTTTTGGTAACTTTTTTCTTAATGTTGGATGTTCAACTTGCGGCGAGTGATGAACATGGGAGTTTGGTGATGATGAATAGTGAGAGCGTGGAAAAAGTTTTAAATGACATAAAATGGTGAAATAGGTATTCAACATGGAAATTAAAGCTAAGTAATTTTGCTTGGAATGCTAATATGGAAAGATTGTAAGCAAGGACTATGTCCTCAAAGCAATATAATGTGTTTGGGTATAATCAAGTAGCCATGGAAATACCTTATGTTGTGACTATGGTTCCTATGAAAATTTAAACATATGCATAAATAAAGATAGGATCAATGTGGTGGTAGGTGATGAAAACTCTAAAGGAATTTAAAATGGAATGAAGATTTGGTTATCAATTTAAGGAAAAATGAGATCAACATTTGGGATGGGTTGGGAATATGTTTGATTTTGTCACAAAATCAAGTGAAGGGTTTGAAAAAGTTTTTTCACTTTATTTGGTTTATGGGATTATGGCCAAAACTTTATAGTAAAGTGGAGTTTGTTTAATAGTTACATATTAAGACATTGGCAAGAATTTCTAAAAGGTTTATGTTAGGGAAATTGACAAATGGGCATGAATTCCATAAACAAAGGGGACATTGGAAATTTACAAAGAGATGGATATGGTGTTAGCTTAATGAGAATAAATGAACATAATAGAGTTTGTCTAAAGTCATCCTATCTTCAACTTGTCTTTGGGACTCTTTTCACCCCCTATCCCCTTTTTGAATGAGGTCTACAACCCTAAGGAAGTTTTATTAAATTTGGGTATGAAATGCTGAAACTCAATATTTAATGCACAATGTATAATAATTGTACATGTAAGAGTAGTGAAAATATATGTAGTAGTAAGGGAGGTGTTCAAGAAAAAGGAAAAAGGGGGTCAAACATGATGAAATTCAATTTGGCAGAAAAAATAGTGCATGTTTTAGTTTCACCCCATGTTGAAAGTTAATGTACTTTTTTGTAGGGTTTTAAAAAAATCTCACGTGGTTTTGGACCAAATTCAAGGTTCTAGTGTTGTGCTTTCTTGACTTTACAAAAAATTATAATATAATATTGAAAGCAAGCTACAAATTTAAAGAGAAAATATGTAATAGTAGTTGCAATCATGTTAGAGCATATAATTGTTCTCAATGGATAAATTAACACCTAATTTTATGTTCAACTTATCTGACCAATGATGATCACTTTGCATTATGTAAAATGCTAATTAAAAAAATATAGATTTTTTTTTGTCAAGACTCTAATGTTTTTACGAACTTTTTTGTCTCCAACTTTTTGTGATTATGGCTTGTTTAGCAGTAGGTTTTCCTTAAAGAGCTTTAACATTAAGGACTTAGGGAAAAAAACTTGTGAAAAAGATAGTGACCACTACTCACCCCAAATATCATAAAGAATGTTGGAAACCATGCATGGCTGTGAATAATGAACACCTTCTTTCAAACTTTGCACGTATTACAATCATGACATTTTGAATTGTTTATCTAAGTTTTCTTTTAAGCTTAACATGGTTTTTAATATATGTAACTCTTATCTTATTTTTGAAGTCTTGAAACTTCATTTTTGTATGAAATTTGGTCAAGATATCTACTATCTATTCATTTGATAAAATGTGAAATGAACTAGTTTCTTTTTTCAAAACTTGTCGGATGCATTTTTTATTAAAAACACTAAACATTGGTTTTAAAAAATCTTTATAAGGAGTGGATGAGGCAATCAAATTGATGTGGCACAATAAGAATATTTTTAGAATCATGATTTACAAGTTGTGAAAAAAGTGATTTTGATTCTTATGACCCAAAAGTTTATTGCATTGTACTGTTATGTGAAATTTTTATTTTAAAAAATCCAATATATGTGTCAAAAATAGAAATTTCAAGATTTTTTAAGAGTTCAAGTAGTGAAAGGACTAATTACAAACACATTGTTGTGATTTTGCATGTCCTATTTTTTTAAAAGTATTTCTTGCATTGGATTTTAATAGCATAATACATAATGGAGAGCTCCATGCAAATAATTTAAAAGATTTTAACAATGCATTCATTTTGAAGGCATAAAACTTTCAAACCTAAGTAATGATTATACCAAAGGTGGCCCTTAAAAGAGAATATGCACCCATATTATTTAATAAAGTGATAATGAATCTTTATGTGTTTGTTCCTTGCATGAAATATTGGATTTTGCACAATCTTGAATGTGCAAATGTTGTGGCGCCATATTTGAATTGGTTCATCAATTCATTGAAAGTCCCAACTCAGTTGATAATGCCTTAAGCCATGTGGTTTCTTTTGCACCTTTAAGGTGAAAGCACATTATAGTGACCCCCTTTTGGGCACTTTTGGGTCTACTACTATAGTAAATATACTATAAGAGTTTCAAGAGTATGGTGCATTTAATTTTGGGTATCAATTTTGGTTTTTGGGCTTTACAATTATCATTTTTACAAAACTAAGGTTATGTAATATATTTTTTTAAAAATAATAAATTTCATTATCTATATTGAAGGATTCATGAGTATATTTATAGTATACATTGGTATAATAGGGCCATTATCTCACTAATTTTAAGGCTTCATTAATCATTAAAATAGTTAATTTGAATGAAATTTTAAATGGCTTGTTTAGTTATGCTTGTCATCTTCCATGTGAATGTGATTACTTGTCAAAACTTCAATTTATCACACATTTATCAAGTGAAAGCATGATCAATTAGACACAAAAAATACTTATCATTCATATAGTCATATTTTTGCACATAAATATAAGAAAGTATAATCAAAACATTTTCAATCATTATCAAACCATCGTGCTATTCAGTAGTGGGTTCATAATTTGTTGTATACAAAGTTTGAGAGACTTTCATATAATAAAAGTAGGTGAAAAGTATTTTTGAAACATACTAACCAAAATGTGTTCAAAAATACTTTTACATTTGAAAGCTTGATATACTATTTTTTAAAAATAAAAGTTGAAAACACATAAATACATTTTAGTCTAGCAATATCCAAGAAAGTAGAAAATTCCAATATTTCTCCTACTTTAAGCCTAGTTTTTATGAAACAAATGCTAGGAAAAATAGAAAAAATCTACTTGCAATTTTGAAAAATCTACTTAAATGGACATTAAACATGTAATTTTTTTATATCATTGGTATAAAATCAAAGAACATGCCCATATTGATCATTGGAATAAATAATATTTTAAAGTTTACTATATGAAGGTGTATTTTATAGCTATTTTCCATTTATGTAGACAAGGACCATGGAATGTTTAATTGATCATGTTTTCACCTTATCACATCTTTACTACAAAAACACATTTTTTGAAATGAAAAATTTCAAATTAATCACATGGTATCCAAACATGGTTCAAACTATGTGAAATGACATGGTTCAATATATTTTCAATTTTCATAAGGATTAAAAATCATTATAAACACTTTGGAATATATTTGTATTTTTGAGCACACATGTGCTTTACATTTGTTTCCACAAATATACTCCAATCTCCCACTTTATAAAATGAAATGGAATAGATTTTTTTCTAATATCTTGCCTAGGTTATTTAACATTGTATGTAAAAATGTTATGAAAATCTTTCAAAAGTTTGAAATGGGATACACTCAAACATGCACATCCTTAGAAAGTAGTATAATGTAAAACCCCAAGTTGGTTGTCTTTGAACTCCACATAATGGGACATACTTTAAATTGAAACACATATCTGAAGGTTGATTATTAACTTTTGGGGTCACATACCCAATTGACATCTACGAAGTTAGTTATTTCACTATGTATTTTTTTCTTGAAATGAATGCCAAATTTGATAATTTTTTGTAAGTATATTAATATTTTTTTGATAGTAGCCAAGTGAGGTGTTTTTGGTTGATTCATGAATCGATTTACAACTCCAACAAAGTATGAAATGTTAGGTTTAGACTTTTAGTTACAATTAGGTGAATTAGTTTCCCAACAATCCTCTTATAGATGTAGGATTTATTTCCTTTGAATCCATATGTATTAGAAGTTTGACATTATCATGTGTGGGGACTAAACACATATTACATTCATCCATGCCAAATTCTATCGGGATCTTTGTGAAATAACCTCATTAAGTCATAAAAATAATTTCTTCTAAATGCACAAACTTTCTGCAAAGATAAAATTTCATTTTTCCTAAACTTGACGTATCAAATTTCTTTACAAAATTACTCTTTGATCCAATTTATTTTCTGATCTTGGTTGTTAATTACTAAAAGATTATTTACATATAGTACTAAGATCAAATCTTATTCTCCTTCTTTAGATTATAGAGATTAATATAATCAACATTACTTTCAAATAATCCTTGATTTTTCAAATATGAGTTTATCTTCTTATATTAGGCCCTAAGAGCCTATTTCAAGTCATATAAAGCTTTCTTGAGTTACAAATTTTATCTTTTGTTCTTGGCATAGTGAAGCCTTTGGGTTGATACATGAAGATAATGTTTTCATTGAGATCAATGTTAAAAAAAGTTGTCTTTACATCTAGGTGATATAGTTTTTAGACATTAGAAGCTACAGAAACAATCAAAGGTCAAATAATTGGCTATTTTACCATTGGAGCAGAGTTTGTTTCTTCATAGTCAATTCTAGCCTTTTGTTCAAAGTTACATGCAACAAAACTTGCCTTGAGAGTGTCAACTTCTCCTTTTGGAACTTCCTTGACCTTATTAACCAACTTGGTTAAAATAAGTGTTTTTCCTTTTAAACAATCTACCAATGTCTAAATCTTGTTCTTGCCAATGGAGCTCATTTCTTTTTCCATAATAGTTTTTCACCTTGGATCTTAAATATCTTCATCAAAGTTCATTGGTTCATGGGTTTTTGTTGTGCCTACAAAATCTTCTAGATAAAGTGGTTTTTGTTTTGGTTGATTTGATCTTCGAGGTTTTAATATTGGAACAACTGATGTCTAGGCATGAGTATCTTGAGAAGAACCTTCTAGATGTTGTGGTTGTGTTAGATTAGTTGATGGATGATTTGCTTGATCATGTAATGATTGCCCTATTTGGTTTGTAATGTCATTTTTGAACCAATTATAAAACTTCCATCGTCTTGTTTTGGATCCATCACAGGAACTTACGTCATAGAAACATTTAGTAGTTGTTGCAAAAAAAATGTATTAGGATCAAATATTGACACAAGATGATCATTATTCTTGGACAAAAAAAGATTTGAAGTCTTGAAGAGATTTGATATTCATCAAATTTGACATCTTAGTTGAAGATGACCTTATGGATTTTTGGATAGTAGCATTTGAATCTTTTGATTTTTGTGTCATAGTGCAAGAAGACACATTTGAGTGCTTTAGAGTCCAAATGTTTTCTATCTTCTTTTGGGACATGCATGTACACTTCACAACCAAAGATTTTGAGATTTGATAAATCAAGTTGGATACTTGTGAGTTTTTCTTCTAGAATTATTCCAAAATTGGTTTTTGTCAATGATCAATTCACTAGGTAGTTAGTAGTGTTGAGTCCACCTACTTAAAGGAAATTTTGGAGAGTTGCTACTAAGCACCATGCATCACATTATTTCCATTAGAGTTCAAATTTTTTGTTTGGCCATTCCATTCTATTGGGAAGTCCTTGGTTGGGTGAGTTGATATTGAATGCCATGTAATTTGTCACAAAATTATTTGAAGTATTGTGAAAGGAATTTTCCACCATGAATTAAGCGTAAAGCTTTGATGTAGCAACTTGTTTGTTTCTCAACAAGAGCCTTCAAAATTCATGAATTTAAAGAAGGTTTCATTTTCCCTTTAAAAAAATACACCCAAGATTTTCTATTATAATCATCCATGGGATAAAAGTCATAAAATACTTTGCTCTAGAAAAAGATTTAATTTCTAGAGAATTGCAAAGATCAATATGAATGAATGTAAATCACTAGGAAGCTCAATATTCAGATTGCTTTGGAAACACTTTTCTAAATTGTTTCCGTAATTGATAACCTTCACAAATTAAGGTGTTGAAGTGAAGTTAAGGTATGCTAGTAGGACTCCTTTTGTTAGAAATATGATATAGGTTTTGAAAATTGAGACGACTTATCGAATGATGTTGGAGCAAGATTATCTAATCATTTTTTTGCGACATTGATATAGTTTCCAATAAATTAACCTTTTTTGGATTTTGGAGAGAAAATGTATAGGCTTGTGGACTTATCTCTAAAACCTTTAGCAACAAATATGGGGATTTTTTCTTGGTGACTATAAAATAGACATCAAAATTGAATAATGTGATGATACCTTCATCTATTATTCTACCAATTGAAAGAAAATTTCTTTTAAGATTCAAGACATAAAGAACATCATAGATGCATTTTATCTCACCATCTGAAAATTTTCGACAAAGATCATTTTTTTATGTACAACATGGGACTGTCCTCATGCAAACATTCCATCTCTATAAATTTAATTTAGTCTAAAATATAAGCATTACTAATAGCATGTTTAGATACCTTAGTGTTTAAGATCCACGTGTTGTCTTTTGATTCAAACACAAGAGTTGCAAATGTGGCATCAAAAATTTCAGCATCAGCATTTTGATCTTCAACGGTGATCTTTTGATTCTTTTCACCATCACTTTCTTTTAATGGTAGAACTTACTTTTTGACTTAACTCATTGGGAAAAGTTGTGTTGAAGCCAAGGGCCAATGACCTTTCCTATCTCATCTATTACTCTTACCTTTCTTATCTTGATTATTGTTGCCATAATTGTTGTAAAATTTGCAAGCACACATATGGTGTCAAAAATTTATTATTAATGTTTCCTTGTCATTGGAATGAACACGATTTTGGTTACGATTCTCCTTTAATTGCATTCATTTGAACAAATCTTTTAAAGTTGACATGTCATTTTCATTGGAAATGACATGTATAGAAATGTCATAACTCCTTGGTAGGGCATTGATCACTTGTTCCACAACCATGTTATTTGAAGGAATGTTTTCGAATTCAACTTGTTCAACTGGTTCATTGAGGATCTTTTTTATAATTCTCATGAAATCACTCACTTTTGACCTTTCTTTCAACTTTAACTCAAAGAAGTAACTTTTGGCAAACAATTTTCTTGCATTGTTCTTTACCTCAAACAATTGCTTAATAAGGATATCCCAACACTTTTTCATAATTTTAGCAAAGAAAATATGAGGGATGACTTGATCTTTAATTGAAAGCTTAAGAATAAATAAAGTTCTTCATTTTTGCCTTTTCAAAATTTCATCTTTGGGCAAGATTTTTGTATTGCAATGGAGCCAACTAAATTAAAATCATTTGATTGTTCAAAACCACTTGAACTACTTGATTGTTTTTCAATGGATATAGTAAATGAAATAAAGACTAGAATTTCAAGCTTCACTAGATGTCATAGGTTCTCCATTTCCAAAATAAAATAGAGATGTTTGTTTTCTTAATTTCCAATGTAATGAGGCGAATTAAGGAGGGTTTGCATTTAGACTAAGTCCTAGCCTTGTTTTAGCAAGTCTGATCTAGTCAATGAGTCAAGTTTAGACGAAGATGGAAGATTTCAAACTAACCCCATGTGTCGTGGGATGCTGAAGTTATTAGGAGTTGGGAGGTGCATGGAGCTTGATGGGCCAAAAGCTTCAAAAGTGTGATTGAATGTTGCAATCTCTTCTAATTGGGCAAAGTTATAATTTACCTTGTCCCTAGTTTTTTACTAGAAAGAGTCCAAACACATCTTGGATAGGCAAATGAATAGTAAGAGAAAAGAAAGAACTAGGAAATTCTTTTGTACTTATAAATTAATTAGCATCTTCCTAGCTGTTGATTGCAGTTTTCAAGTGCAATAGATATTGTATATGCATCTACAACACAATTGGTTTTCATTTCCAATTGTTTAAATACTCATCCAAAAGAGAACAAAGCCAAGGATGACCTCAGAGATTTGGGGGAAGGAGTGCAACCACCGCTTTCCAGTGGTAACACATCTCCTTATATGTAGAAACAGGGTCTAACACTCATATACATACATCGTGAATTTGAACTTGGAGAGAGCAAATATGATAAGGACAAAGCAAAATCGAGTTAAGACTAAGCAAATTTGAATTATGACTAAGTTTTCTCACTGTCAAAATTATTTGGAAAAATTAGAGAGGGGGGCGGGAGGGGAGGGGGGGATAGCTGGCACGCTATTTTGCATGTCATATATATTTGTAGAGGCCCACCACATACAGGATGTGGCGGTGTGGATCTTCAATAAGGAATCTAAGGATGAGAGGAGAGGAGAATGGGTTATCTGTGGCTACAGCAGGCACTGGGGGAAACAGGACAGCCCCCATAATCACCCATCCAATTCAATTTCATTTTTTGATCATCCAACAAAGCATTCATGGTCTTAACTCGTAACTAATTTCAGCCCCAAGTACTTGTACTGGCTCATTTTTGTTATGTATGCTACTATGTACATGAAAAAGCTTCCAACATGCATATAATAATTTCACATAAGTGTGCAAAAAGTATATGGTCAGTGGAGTATTTTTTAAATTGTTTAAAAGTGACAAGCACATATATATACACAGTAACATAACATAATATAATATATTATTCTTTCAAAATCATAGCCATGTTTAACTAAACTGTTGTTGTAAGAAGTACCATTACCTAAGAGGCTCCAACTTCCAACAGTGGCAACGTACTAGGATACTGGTCTACCAAGTCAAGTAGGACAGACTCCATGAAATGGGCTCATCAGGTAACAGCAGCACTCATGATGGTAACATTTATAGCAAAACAAACTTTGAAGGATGCAAGTAATTGATTTGAGGGATCAAGGTAAGGAATTTATGGAATCAAGTAATCAGATTCTGCAACTAGAGGTTTTTAGCTGCAGTTTAGTTTCAGAAATGACACAGGGTTGCTCAGATGGTACCCATGTGGGCACTGGACGATGCCTCCTCATACCTCCAATTGGAAGAATCCTTGTATGTACAGCAGCAGCAGTTGGAGTCCTGGGGCCTGGGGAGGCCTCTGTTGTGCACATACAATGTAGTCGTACACATACTGGAGCCAAGACCCAGATCAGAGCTGAACAATTCAGTAAAACTTCTTACATGGGTACACAATGAGAGCTGACAAAGTCATGATATGTGTTCTAGCTACTCCAATTTACTGCAGGGGGGGACAAACTCATGCTTTGCTGAGAGCATCTCAGCTCACTGCAGTAAAACGGTTCAAATGATACATTTTGGATGAAGTATAGCAGTCAAATATTATGAAACTCAGTTTGGGCCTGTAAATATGGCCCCATAATACTGTGCCGGAGCGTGAGAGTCAATAAAAATAACATGTTTTGATTCGCTGGTGTTGTAGATATTACAGCATTTTATATTTTAGGTAGAAACATGTATTACGTGAAAAGGTCCTGTCTTTGAGACTAGATACATAACATTGTTTTCATTCACTAGCAAATTTTCGCCAAAAAGCGAAATTCAAAATTAAGAATTTAAAAAAGAAGTGATTTTGGAGGTTTTTAGTTGCCAAAAGTGAGAAAAACAGAAGGAAATATTGCCAGATTCATATATTTTGCTTTCATTGTGGAGCCAAAATTATAAACAGATAATTAAAGATTTATACTTTATTTCTTGTTTGTAGCCAGATTTGACTAAATCTTCCTAGGGATGGTCACCACTTTGGTTACACTTTATGTATTGGAATGTCCCTTCATCCTTGGATCCAGCCTGCCTTGAGCGGGTAAGTGTTCAGTCGCCAGCCAGTTTACCTTAAGTGTAATTGATTTTCATGAAATTCCATCATTAACATTTTACATTTCCTTTTTTTATTGAACATTTTCGATGATTAGAAAAATCATGGACTTTCAAGCTATGTTTTTTTTAACCAATCATAATTTGCCACATCATAACAAGCAAATCTTTTTATTTTGAAAGCAATCATCTAGGTGGGCACATGTGGTTTTTATTAATGTGTTTACACCCAATTATGAACCTATGAAAATAGAACATATTTTTATGAATCACATCTGAGAAGTCTGGACATGTGAAAAAAAAACAGTAAAGATGAAAAGGTCGAATTGTAAAGATCTAGAATACTCATGTTGTAAATATTATAACATATCATATTTTAAGCATAGACACATATGAAGTGACAAGATGTGGCAACCTTATCGTTGGCAACATAATAACCTATTGCAAGGACAAAGAGAGATACCAACTCAAAAAGGATATATTGGAATGTTTGTAGTATTTCAATTCATTCAATAAAAGCTACCAAGTTTGCAACTATATTCTCTCTTACACATGTGGTTTCAATTAAAGACCACCTTCTCACTTTCAGTAGTATGTGAAATTAATTGATGATTCATGCTAAATGATAACTTATATTTTAATGAGAAAAATGATCTTGGGTTTATTGTCAACACATGTTGCATATCCAATATACTTTACTCCAACAAACTCAGGATTTTTATAGTCTTGGTGGCTGATTTGCAGCTTTCTTGTCGTGCGCACTCAATGCCAGTTTTTGCACCTTAGTTGCTCTATATTTCTCTTTACTTTATCATCATTTTTTATTTAAATAATTTAATTCTCGATATTCAGGGTTAATGTGGCCCGGATTTTGTGTTCCACTCTTTTTTAATCTGATCTATTTCATTATCTAGTTGGTGATCAAGGGTTGACCATTTATAGAAACAACAATAACATTTATGTTGAATTAAGTATAATTGAATGACTTTTCACCATATAGGACTATTTCCTCAATTTTAGATGTGACCATTTTGAAAGCATTGTAACATATGTAATTTAATTGCCCTTCTATTGAAAGTATATTTTGTGGATTGATTGATGTGCCTTTTGGTGATTACCTTTATAGAATGGTTGGCTATAATCTACAACATCTAGCATGAGTAGTGGGTAATTACACACACTACTACCTGCAAGGCAACCTCAAGTCCCATCTACTTGGACTATTAGTTTAATAGAATAAGATAATACAATTAATAGAAGCATGGGCTACCAGCCTTAAGTTCATTGAAATTCAATGAACCCAAAGTTTCACTATCTGCAAGGAAAAGAAAAATTTCTAAGAGTAAAGACTGGCTGAAAAATGTGTCGATTCTATAAGGAGGCTGAAGGGTACTATTATGGCAATCATGTCCTATAGTCATATATGTTTCCGAAGCAAGCTCCACATGTCACAAAGACGATCCAAATGTTCATTTGGAACCTGAAACTCATTGAGGACAGCTAGAGCTGTTTTTAAAGATATGTTTTCAATAATAATATAGCTTGTACACATGTGACAAATTAGTCCTTTTGAGGGGTCTTTGATCACCAAATGTCAACTTCTTTCTTGTAAAAAACCCAGCTTCTACATCAGGTTCTGTTAACAGTATACAATTATGCTTGAATGTTTTTATTTTCATGTTTTTTTTACAGTCAATTTTGACTTAATTGTCTTATGGATGATCGTCACTCATGCTACATCACAAAATTGAAACAAAAACACTCGTGCATGATTCCTATTTGGGTGAAAACTGTTTAGTTGAATTGATATTTCATCCACAGTGCTCTATGGGTTCAGGGATGTTTTTGGCCCCAAGTACTTAGCCAACAAACTTCTCTTCTGAAGCATACCCTCAGGCAACAGGGAAAATAAGGTAGCACAATGTAATGGTTAAGACCAGTGTTGTCCAGTTATCAGCTTTTAAACCTAACCTATGGATACCAATACAGGATATATATAATACAAGGAACGATATGTATAAAAAAATATTCAATTTTCTACAACAGCCAGTTACTAGTAATTACACATTCAATTTAATTTTTAATTTTTGAAACAAAAAACAGATATGCACAAAGGTTATGCATATCAATGTCCAATTTTGTTGTTTCTGTAATTTTTTACAACCTAGCCTCCCAGAACAAAAACAACATGAGCTTGAATCCAAGAGTTGAAGCTCAAACACAAAACAAAAAGAGCACTAAACAAGAAGCTCGAAAAGTGTTAGAGCAAAATTCAATGATAAAAGCTCAAGGAGCTTGGAAAAGTGTTGATACTCAATATATGCTGCCATGGAAAAGGAGGGGATGACATGAGGATTCTGAGTTCTTCCTAAACACTAAAGCATATGCATATTGGGAATTTTGAAAACCCTAATAACCAGATATGGTTTTATCCATATCCGGAAATTATGCCTTTTGATATCCAGATTTATCTCGATATCTGGACAGCATTGGTTAAAGCACAAGCAACAAGGATCTTACATACAATTAATTTTGTTGTTTTGTTGGAAAGAAGTTAGACCTTCCCTCCTTACCAATTCAAACAGAAGGCACAAAAGGGTTGGTATTTCACTAAGGACAAATAAAGGTTCATGTTTGCTAAAGCTTTTAAGCCACTGGAATTGACAGCAAATTAACCAACCAAAGACAATAAATGCATGACACACATTAGGATGTGCAACTAGCCTCCAAGTCTCCAACATCTTGACCCAATCAATGACGACTTCATAGTTGGCCAATTTGACTATTACTTACACCAGTAACAACACTTACATGCAATCAATCGATTGCACCCCCATACCATGCAATATTTATTAGCAACGACACTGAAAACAAACAAGAAATACCAGAACCTAGCACCCCAAACTCTCACAAAAATCTTCAGTATTTTTTCAAAGGCTGACAAATTCATTAAATTAAAGTCCTGGAAATTGAACAAACAACTAGCTGGTGTTTGCAACTTTCTTTGGGGTCAGGGTCATCGGTCAGGGTACTGGTCAGGGTACTATGTATACACTTACTGTAAGATGGAGCCATCCGTATATATAGAATGATGATGTAGGATGCAGATTTCAGTTTGGGACCCACTAATTGTCTGTGAACTGTCTGACCACGTGTTAAGGTATGTGCTAATTTTGAAAGGCAAGATTTATTGACCTGCACTAAGTAGTAATTAGGCCTAGCCATTTTGACTACAGTTCTTATCTTGTTTTGTGAAGACTAATCCATTCTCAAAGTAGATCAATCTTCCATGCAGGGTTTCTTTGAAGAATTTTGTGATGTAGTCAAAGTGGTGATCATCCAAAAGTGATTTAGCCAAATTTGGCTACATACTAGATATGAAAGTAGAGCAAACCAAGAATCCTTTTATATTCTTGGTTACTTACTGGAACATATTGTAAAAACCTGGCAATTTGGAAAAAAAATTATTCTTTGAAATCTGACAAATTTGGGTTATTTTTTTCTATAAAAATCTCTTTGTACAGGTCCAAATCATATTTTTCAGGTCGAAATCCAGCAAAAGAGACTTTGCTTCCATGTCAATGATGATTCATCAAAGTGGGATTCTTGGTTCTTATGTTGAGAATGCAATCCAATTCCTTTCAAATGTCCCTCAACAGAGGCAAATCATGACACTCTCCACATTCATTGTTTTATCCAGTGTTGGCTAGTTATTGCTTTTTTGATCCAGCTAACTGGCCGGGTCCAGGGCTGGGTATCAATAATCCAACAGCTGGGTATTGATCTTTTTGAAAACTGATAAATAACTTACTTACCTGGTATTGAATTTTCAAATTTTAATTACCTACCTGGATCACCTGGTTATCATCCAGGTAGGTTCTCAATCCTAAAACACTAACTGTGTTTATGATAGAAAATAGAGAAAATGGATTTTTTAAAAAGAGATTATAAACAGTTAAATTTTTTAAAAATCTTATAACCAATTGTCATTATCTGGGTAAATTGATAAGCAGGGGAATTACTTTAAGATTGATATTGATAACTGTCAAAGTTTAAATTTTAAACTTTTTTTGATAACCTATCTGGCATATGTGTAATGGATTTTAGCAAGAGGCTAGCTAGTTGTAAGGCTCAGATCCAAATCTGGTGTCAACAAAATTCTGAACCTCCTGGATTTTGATATCTCAAAACCTGACCCAAAATGCACTGGAGAACCTGCCTCATACCCGCAACCCTGCCAACCCAGGTCCAAACCAATTTTCATATTGTTTGAAGGCCGCACTCCATTCAAAGTATGGTGTACAGGCCATTTTTGGTTACTATTGGACCTGATCTTAGTGTAGAAGCTACACAAAAATATACAACATAGGGGGGACAGGCTTGGCTCTACCGGTGCAGAAGAGCCAACATGACTAATGAAATTGTTAGAAGGGAAGCGTTGAGGAGTTCTCGTCAGTAAACTGAGTTAGACCCTACATAACTCAGGAAATATGAGTTTGAAGCGGCTATTCTAGTCGGTCTCAGAACAAATGTACAGATTTACTTCCAAACTATGAAGCAACATTTGTTTAGGGTAGTGTTTTTCCCTAACAGAGGGAAGGGGACTGGCATTGTGTAGTGTTTATGTGTGGGGTGCTAGGAAGTTCTTAGAGACTGCATCACTGGTAGTGTTTTGAAGAGAAGAACTTCATTCCGTTTTGGTCCTGGGTTTTTGCTAGGGTTGTAGATTGCACTGTATATTGACATCAGCTCACAGAACTGCTGGACCCACTTTACCCACTTCTTTGCCCCACTTGGAGGAGGTGCTCAACAATGTCCATCATTGTTACACGGACACAAATGTTTCAATGGTTTGACCCAGGTTTTTGATGGGTGAATCTGTTCCAGGGTGCTCCATCATAAGGGTTCAAGAGGCCCTCACTCACGTTCTAGAAGCATCATGCTACATGAATACCATAAATATTGCAGCATTAAGGGGCAGAAATTGATATCAATGTCAGAGGCACTTTAAAAGATGGGGCAAAATTCTAAAGCACTTACAATCAGGGACTTTTTTCCCCCAATTTTGTGAGGTTGAAAGATTGGAGAGTTTTTCCAAAAGAAAGCAAATTTAGATGAATGTGGTTTAGTTTCATGTACACACTCCCCTATGCTAGAGATTTTATGAGTACAGAGTTTAATAACAAATTAAAATGGGGGTGTACATATAGGTATACAGTTCATCAATTAGCTAAAATTAATAGCTACCTACCTACAAACTTCAGCTTACATGTCAAAAGAAATCACTTAATCAAGAACCTAGCCCTATGTTCAAGTGTGTTTTTTCATAATTTTAATTTTGAATTTAGCAAAAGACTAATTTCACAGTTTGGTTCTTGTGTAGGTTCCAACAAAAGGGTGAAAAACTCAGGTCCAGGTCACAATAACATGAACCTAAAGTGTGCACAAAACGTGGTGAAAAACTGCTCCAAATCCAAATTTTCAGGTTTCACCTAGCCTACAGTTTGAATGATACAAATGTGTCACTAACTTATGCTAAATGGGGAAAGCCTGGCGAAAAAAGTCTATACTTCAGGTTTCCAGATCCAACAATAATCCTGTAAAAAATGGTGCAATTTCTTGAGAAAAAGCTTTGTCCTCAAGAATTTGGGGACCTTTTTTTCTTTTTTTTTCCTGAATAAAGGAAATTCACAGACTATTCCTTTTTAAGTTTTGAGGTTGCAATTTTCCAAAAGATCACTGCAACAAAAGCCATTAGTTGACACTCATCAGATGTGTGAGAGGCTAAAGTAATTATGTATTTTGGAACCATACCCAATTCGTCTTAATATGTTAGATGATATAATGACTTCATTGACCAGTCAAAGAATCATATTAGGGGCTATAATAGACAGCCAATTATTAGCTTCAAACTGACATCAACACTCCCCATTTCTCTGGAAAATGGAAATAAGTAGTTACCCAAATGAGATACACCAATTTTCCAAAGAAATGAGCATTGGGGATCTCACCTTAACCTGCCATCATCTCTGTGGCCATAGTCTGTCCTTAAGCAGAAGGATAACTAAAACTTGGACAAATTTCCTAATGTGTTTGGAGTGCAAATTATACACATTAATAATGATGCCTCCTCCTCAAAAGACAGGAGGCACATTACACTTCCTACAGGCCTCTTACATGAAGTAGCAGTGTTTTTTCTTCTTTTGGAAATTTTTTGTTCTCAGCCAATGTGGCAATCATCCTAAGGAAAATGTAGAAAAAGTGGTGTTCATCCTTAGGAAGATTTAGCCAAAATCTTACGATAAAACCAGATATGAAATACAAATGTTTACTCGTCCTTCTATATTATTGGCTATGCATTGAAATCCATTCTGTCAAGTTTCACTTTTTTCCCTCTCACTTTTGACAATTCAAAACCTCCAAAATCACTTTATTTTCAAATTTTTCATTTAAAACTTCACAAGTAATAAAAGGCTGGGCACTATGTAAGCTGTAAAAATCTGGATCTTGTCAGTGTAAAGTGCCTCTTGCTCCTAGTACAGGAAGCTCAAAACTATAATTTCAATTTTTATCAAAATCTTGGGGTGGACCATAACTACCTACCAGGTTGTGTTGCCCACTTTACAATGAGTTCACTAATCATGAAGTATTACTAGGTATACTCTTTTACAGGAAGATGTTACCACAGGGGAGTCACGTAATGTTCTACAGAAATGGCTTGACTTCAAAATAAGGTACTTGATGATTACTTTAGAGGTAGAATTTATAAAAATTCAGAAAATAAACAACCCTAAAAAATTTCTTGAAAATAAGCTGAAAGAAACAAGGCATTTGAAAATATAGGTAAAAGATGTTTATTTCGTTTACAAACAAGTTACCTATATTTATCAATTGTCAAAACTACCATATATTTAAATAAGAAGGCTTAATAGCTGAAAAAACTCAATCATTGTGCTAGGAAAACACAAAACCTAGGATCTAATCTCATTATCAATAGCACAAAGCAAGTTGTGCAAGGAGATGAACAAAAAATTTGGAAGGACACCAAGTGTAGAAGAGGCTTCTCCTCCTACCACAATTGCCTAATGCAAGATAGTGGTAGCTTGAACTTTCTGAAGAGTCACTAACACTTTTTGCCTATAAAATGAATATACAATCGAAAAAGGATGACTTGTAAAGCCCTTTCTTGACCATGACATGTTAGCACATCGTTGAAGGAAATAGTCCACATGTTGATGTAAACATTCAAATATCTCTACTACTAGAGGGATGAAATCATCCTTTGGGTGTCACTTGCAATATGACACAACCTTTACTTAAGTTGTAATCGTTGCAACCACTCCCCAAAAAAAAGCGACTTGTAAAACAAGATTTGCATGAGTCGGGTCAGCAATGATTACATCTACCAAAATGCAAATACCATCTACTGTAAACACAATATCCAGTCATCACCATGATGACTAAAGAGATGGTGCCAAGAAAAAGTATGTTTATTCACACAAAACATGGAACTTAACATCCCTAACAATGGAGGCGAATGTTTTTTGAACTACATCATGTGTGACCATGTGTTTCTTTTATGAACACAACAAAGTAAGTGTATCCTTGTCAAATTTATGGACTAGCCACATATGCATTGAAAAACACTATGAGTTGTGGGATGGGGGAAGCTCAATTTGGTGAAGAAAAAATGTCAAAGGCCATCCTAAAAGATGGGATGACTACGCAAGCAACACACCAAGTACTTAAGCCTCAACTTGCACAAGATTTTAACCAAACACAATGACAATCTAAAGACAATTTTGAAATGATGTTGGAAAATGAGTGTTCATGCACATTCTTTAAAGTGATCTCCTAAAGACAATTCTTTGGGTGGTCCTTTTTAAAGGTGTTAATGGAAGATTGAATAACAAACAAGTCGCCCTAAGGGGATTGATGGTTTAAAAAAAAAAGGGAGCTTTAAAGCATAAAAGAATAAACAAAAAGTATGAGCTGAGGCCACTACCCACTTGTAACACACAACTCCTAAAATACAACCCTATGGAAAATAATGTTGAAAGCATTTGCAATGTCTACCTATAACACCACCCAATCAAGGTGAACATTTAAAGCTACCCAAATATGATGCATCATTACCTTTCAGCCTTTTTTAATTATAACCCAAAACTAGTGGGTGGATAAATGAGCAACAAATGCATTGTGAAATTAAAAGCAAAGGGTCTTCCTCATTAATCGATAGAAAACCTCGCCTATCACTATTAATCGAATGCCACCAAAAGATTTGGCTAAAACTAACAACTTGACAACATTAAAGGCCTAATAATACCCATGGAGATACACCCCATAATAACATAAGAACACACCAGGAATAATTGGGAAAAGCTACTAACTAAATCCTTTGGGTCAAATAAATCTCAATGATGCTTAAATACCATGTTTAAAGGCCCTTTAGTTGAAAGGTGAATTGAATGGATGAATGCCAACTTGAACATGCGTAAAGAAAAATATAAATCTACTTCTAATTAGAATTTCATCAAAGAATCTAAGCATGGCAAGGATTATTTCAAAAAATGAAGAGCCTACAAAGCAATAATGTTTTTTGAAAAGGTTGAAGTTGGTGCCAAGGGGGCAAGGGCCCTCACAACAAAAACATATTCCCATGCTAGTCTTAGGTTAGACTTTGATAAAGACAATGGGGCCCCAAATGAGAAAAAAAGGATGAGGCCTCCAAGGGAAAGGCACCATCTAAACCAAGGGAAGGGACCAAAGGTAAAACAACTAATAAAGCATGTGCGTGCAACAAATGTTCCACTTGAAACTCCTCCCAATTACCAGACAGAAACCTCCATTAATAAATCATAGTCTCCCTATGCCCACCCTTCCTTTTTGAACAAGCCAAAAAATGCACTACTTGGAGAAAAGTAAAACAAAATGCCAAACAACAACATCATTCGAATTTCACATTATGTGATTAAAAAAATATTTAACTACTAGTTGCACCTCTTGCTTCAAAGCAAATTGGGATGCATGAATAAATGCTTATGATAACGAATTGACAATGGTTTGAATGTCTAAAGTTTGTTTGGCTCCACCAAAGTGAAAAAGCATGCACCATGAGGGATGGATGATAAATGGTCAAGAAATAGTTTTCTAGTAGGTTCCAGGTCCTTGGTTAACCATGGTGGTTAGCTCTGTTTTTTTTTTCCAACTACAGCTAACTACTACCAACGACTTGCAGATTGTTAGTAGGTGGTAAAAACAGCCCGCACCTATCTACTTACCTATTAATCACCTATTTTCCTACTATCTACCTATATATTGGACCTACTTCTTACAGAATGAATCAATAAGATGAAACCAAATATTAACTCAGTTGAGATTCATCCACAACAGAGTCACAACCGCCATCCAGTGGATGGTGCACTGGTGTGTGCTGGTTCACTCTGGACTCCAGTTAAACACCCTGTACAAACTTGCCAGGTGTCAGTGCCTTGTTGGCTCTGCCTGTAAGGTAGAGACAAGACAGGACTGAACATCATTTTTCATTTTGTCCCAGAATTGGAGCAATGTTCATAACAGAGCAGGTGTTGTCAATTAGTGTTCACACTGGGATCAGAAAAAATTCTGGGAATTTTATTATGTAGTATTTCTATTTTAAACTGTTTGTTGGTGTGACCCAGTGTTGGTCAGTTATTGCCTTTTTTTTTTATCACCATTTAGGTTCTTTTTTTTTGGGGGGGGGGGGGGATCCAAAGGCTTCCAATTTAAATTTTAAAAAATTTTTTTTATTTGTAGTTTTTATAAAAAAAATAAAT
>Ga0116231_10003595_pt1 | contig 32110 bp, 31 predicted proteins | sample S1TSphgellanicum_2_FD_89695 | JGI IMG/M metagenome (GOLD analysis project Ga0116231, IMG submission 89695) | Host-associated microbial communities from peat moss isolated from Minnesota, USA - S1T2_Fd - Sphagnum magellanicum MG | ecosystem: Host-associated > Plants > Peat moss > Unclassified... | reverse complement strand
TTTTAATGTTTTTTACATTGCCATAATTTTTTATTATAGTTCAATGGATGCTAGAACGAGCAGCCGTTAAGCACATTTTTATTAGATATTGGCAATTTCAAGACTTGCATTTGCCATAATAATAATGGCAATGGATGTCAATTGCCATTTTAGCACAGAAACTTAATATATATATTAGTAATTACAATGATCAGATTGCTCAAAAAATAATAATTGCCAATAATAATAATATGTTGGATGCCAATTATTATGATGCATGTGAAAATTGGTTGCACCAGAAACCCTAACCATTATGAACAGGGAGGGGGTTTGGATACTTGAACTTATCAACATACAAAAACAAAAAAATAATTTTCAACAAATTGATACCTACTAAATAAGTAACTTACTACTTATGTACAAGTTGAACAACGTTGGGGTATATTTGCTGTTTCCGGTTTATTCCCATGGATAGTTATATGTTGCTATCTTAGGGGTCACAAACAATGTAAACATCAAGATTCTCAACGGCCAGGGTCCCAATGGATACATGCCGAATGTCATATATAAAAAGGTTTTGGAAATGTAATTTGTAATTGTAATTTTGTAATATGTACCGTCAAATACACACACACCTGTGCATTAGGCACGGGGTTCTGTTTACTCCGATGGGGTAGAGAAAGAATGGAATACAAAAGGTTTGCACAACTATCATTTGTTCTTAAGTATTGCCTAGTTTTTGTACTACATGATGAGAAAAAGAATAACATCAAGAGACGTGATAGTTGTAAAGCCTGTACACGATCTATGATTTTGAACTCATTGTGAATATTTTAGTTGCTCCTTACCAAGGGTTGGTTTTATTTATTTATTTATTTATTTTAATAATAATTTTGTGGTTTCGAAATTTGGAGATTTTTTTCCATTTTTAGCATGAAACTTTTGAATTTACTCTCTATAACGAAAATTTTCAATTTTTTTGCAATTTTTTTTTTGTAACCACAATGTGAGAATTGGGCCAAAAAGAAGAAATTGCTACTACTTTTTACTCTTTGATGATGCAGGGGTTTTCTTTTTCTTTTTCTCAATTTTGTGATGTAGTCATATTGGCAATCATCCACAAGAGGAATTGGCAAAATTTGGCTACAAGTTAGCGTGTCATTGAAGTAGAGATCATCACATGGAACAATGTCAACAAACATGTGTTCATATCTCGCATCGTCATGTCCCCCTCTGGGATTGATTGGCCATTTGTTTTGCGTCGTCGTCAATTTCATGTTCGAGTGACATTTGTGATCACAATCAACAATAGTCAAAGTGAGACATTGAACAACGTTAAGATATATTTGTCGTTTCCAGTCCATTCCCATGGTCAATTGTATGTTGTTATCTCATGGGTCACAAGTAGTGCAAACATCAAGATTTTCAAACGACCAGGGTCCCGATGGTTACATGCAAAATGTTGTATATAAAGGGGTTTGGGAAATGTAGTTTGAAATTGTAATTTTGTAATATGTACCGTCAAATACACACACAACTATGCATTAGGCACGGGGTTCAAACTAGTATTGGTGTAATTGAACATAGGTCAACATCAATTTACCTTGAATTTTTGTCACATTCTTTTTTGAATTTTGCCTATTGCATCATAGTGTCATCATCTTTTGATGCAAATTGGACATCGGTATATATCCAATTGATGCAAAGGCTATTTTCCAACACTTGTAAACTACACTTAAAATTGGTGCCACTTGGACAATTATACTTTCATGGAAAATTTGCATCTATTACATCTTCATTAGGAACAATATCAAGTTGTGCACCTAAAGTGTTGACAAATTGGAGATGTGGATCCAAGGTCAATAGATATGGAAATGTAACATTGATAAAATTTGATGTTGCAATAATTTAAATAACAACATAACCAAATGACCCATGTGGGTTGATGGTGGGAGAATCTTTGTCCAAAATGAACATGGGTTGATAAAAAGATTCAAGAACACTTCCAAATGAACACAACTTGCACTTGACAACACCATGAGACAATAGAATATATCAAGGTGGAACCTAATTCAAGTTATCTGAACTCATTGACCCAACTTAAATGCACCCATTGTATTTTCCATTAGCATTTGGAAGGCCTTGGATTCCTTCAACCAAGACAACCAACTCTAAAAAATGTGTTCCTTTTGTTAAAATGCATTGAATTTAACATGATAAAAGAACATGTGGTTGCACTTGCATTCAATAAAGATAACTTGAAAAATTATTCAAATATGAACAATGTTGGTAAAGGCCAAAGGCTTAAGAAAGGCTAGAAGGGAAAGGTGTGGCTAACAAGGGGTTAACCCCCAAACCAATTTTAAGCCATTCCAACATTATGGAAATGAAATTCACATGGCTGGAAACCCTAGTTATGAGCATGGTGGCACTAGTGAAATCCAATGCAACTATGGCAAAGAAGGTGAAGGAGCAAAAAAACACCCCATCTTTTAGTTCAAAGGGGTGAAAACATGAAATAAGGAGCCACAAAGTGTGTGAACAATCCTTAAAACTTGTTTTTCAAATATTTGAAAAATCACCATGGGAACATTATATATCAAAAAATTCATTTAATTTTTGAAATAAATTTTTATACTTTCAAAGTTGCAACCACAAAATTTTCATGAAAATTCACCATGTTTCAAGAGTCATTTTATATGTTTAAATCACTCAAGAAAAACATGTGGGTTTTTTTTCCTCGTCAAAAGGGAATGCCTTGTTGTTGTTTCAGTTGTTTTGTCATCATAATGTTATCTTTATGGTAGTCCATTCACATTGATTACAAACCACCAACCACTCATTTTTTTTATGGAATCAAATTATTTCATAAGAAAGTTAACAAGGTGGGGCCTTTATCTTATAGGAGTATGATTTTGATGATTGATGCAAGTCATTGGGCTAGTAAGGTTGATTGGGATGCCAACAATTTAAGTTGGAACCCAAGTTCCAATGAAGAGGATACCATAAGGGCTTGTTGGCATGGAGATATAGATGTAGAGGTCTTATTAATATGACATGCATACACTATACGAAATGTGGGGATATGTAACCATCCTATTTGCAACTACATGTGACTATGTGTCATTTGCAATTATTTTTGCAAATACTTATCAACTTCACCAAATTTGGGGAGGATTTGTATTTATATTGTGACTAATGTGCAACTACTATCTTTTTCATCCTCTTATGTGAATGCTTCTAAGATTATATTCATCCATGAATAAACCCCCATGGCCCATTAGTTGCATGTGTGACCAAAATTTAATCACAAATTAATGCACAATGTGTATTATGGGCATGATAATCATACATATTTGGGTTGTACAATTATAAAGTCTACTTATATTATAACAAATATTTATTATGAATATTATCAACATATTTGTAAGGTTTAATGTAAATTTTTTTGTGAAAAATACATTAAGGGTATATTAAAGGTGTAATTATATATATATGATGTAATTAATTAATATTTAATAATACTAAATATTTATTAATAATTGATAATAAGTAATTATTAGTTAATATAAAAAATTCTGAACTAAATATTAGTAAAATTCAAAATATGAATATGAATAAATTATTAATTAATTAGTCATTAAGATAAAATGTTGCTTGATAAACTAAATTAGTTACTAATTGATTAGTATTACATATTAAATAAATTATAATTATTAATATTTATTCATTAATTAGATATTAATTAACTAAATATTTTATTAACTAATTAGTTAAGTATTATTAAATTTATACTTATTATTATTTTAAAAATATTCTAAAATATATATTATATAAAACTAGTTGAAATTTAATATTCAAATAATTATAATTAATAAAATAAAATAATTTATTAATCAGTTGATAATAAATAATGCATAAATAATGAATATTAATTTAATTTTTTCATTAATTTAATATGAATTAATTAATTATAACTAATAAATAAATAAATAATTTATTTAATCAAAACTTAATATGAAATATTTATTTATCTAATTTTAATATTTTATTAATTATTAAATAACTATCAATTAATACTTAATCATTCATATCAATTAATTGATTGCTATTAATTATTGATGTAAGTTTACTATTGATTAATTAATTAGTTAATTGTAACTTTTAATTAATATTTGATGCATTATGACCTATTATTATTAATAGATATATAGGTAATAACTAAATGAATAGGTAGGTAATAGATAAATAGTAAGTAAATAGGTTATAAGTAGATAGGAAATTAGTGAATTAGTTAGTTAATTAGTGAATGAGTGAATTATTTACTTATGGAGTTGAAAACAATTGAAAGGGAAACCAAATTGTATGAATGTTGTTTCAAGCTTTTCAAATCAGACCACCATTCCATACACAACTAGTGTGATTAAGATTGACTTTAGAGGACTCACTAGATTAATCAGTGACTTCTCTAATTAGAAGATGATCACCATCTTCTTTCACAAAATCCACTAGATACGAAGCTCTTGGTTTTGCAAATGAACATTGAAACAGGGGGGAAGAAAAAAAAGTTGGGTATGAGCAAATGCATCAAAACAACTATCAATCACAATGGAAGTAGTAACAATTGTGCATATGTTCATGTGGTAGTTCTATGCAATTGGGAAGAAATACCATTGTTTGGGTGATGCAATTGCATAGGGCACATGTGCCCAATTGCACATGCCACATGCACAATTTTGATTTGTCATCCAAATGCAAAACAACTTACTAAAAGGATGGCAGCTTGTGGGTATTCAGATTTTTTCCCTTCTATAAAAAAGGGTCACACACTAATGCACGCATGGGAGAGACTAGGTTTGTTTTCACCTACTCCATTAATCAACAAATGTTGAACTTAACTTATATAATATCATAACAACTCAATCACTAGCAATTTATAGTGGGAAAAGATTGTACCAAGAGGTAATAGATTCTTGTACAAGAAATCAAGATATGCTTGACTATTTATGTCCTTGGAATGCGTGGCTTGCAATGAACTTGTCATCATGAAGTTACAAATTTTAAGATCATGAAAATTCTATTCTAGAAGTTGTAAGTTCTGGCATGACCCATCACTTAAACATAACACACAAAAATTTATTTCATAGTTTGCAACTAGGGTATGATTAAATTTTTTATCCCATATTGTTTGGCTTCCCTTTCAAGTGTGTCAACTATATAAGTAGATGCATTGTAAACATTAAAATACATTATATTTGCTAAATGGGATGAGTCAACTGAAGTAGTTTAAACTTAATTTGGTTAAATCCAAAATAAAATAAAACAAATCCAAAAATGTCTTAAGACTTACCTACTTACATATTTCAACCTTCTTACCTACCTATTTAGGCCTACTTAAATACCTACCTACTTACCTACCTACCTACCTATCTATCTTAGACTTCCTTACCTACCCACCTACTTTTATTTTAAATGTTTCAAAAATTATAAATGTTGCCACGTGGCACAAATTATTTGTCCATGTATATGAATCAAAGACCTTAAAAAAAAATGGTTGAGATAAAAATTTGATTTATTTAATACTTTTTTAATATGCCATGTGGCAACATGACATTGATCATTATAAATTGGTCACTAGTTGCATGATAGTCACATGATAGTTGCGCGTGTTATATGGTCAACAAATGAAAAATACAATCAACTCAAACACATACTTCATCCATTATCTATGTGATGACATCATCATTTGCAATTAATGTCTTATGCGACCTGTCCAACACAACTACAAGTCATTAAAGTTGCAAATGTCATTTGCAACTAAAAATTAGTTGTAAACTATAGTCAAAAAATGCAAATTTCTTCTAATGATATGCTTACCTATGTACCTATTAAGGTGTTATGAAGATGTATTTTGAATGAACATGGGTAACAAGGAATTGAGCCAAAGGGTGATGGTGCCTTAGATTTGTATGATTATGTTATTGCATACTTGTAAACATGTGAAATTTTGATTAAATGAACACCCGCAAATTGTGATTGAGTTGTGCATAAGGCTAATTGGTTCAAACGGGAAATTCCCTCCTATAAGTGTGAACAAATGGATAGTGTGGGTAGTGTTTCATTGAAAGCAACATGGAAGTTTTATACGACATATTCATAAAAAGTTGGGCCATTTTGGGGTCCATTAGACCTATAATATGCTCTAGGCACAATATTGGTGTTGTAACCCTAAACTCAATAGTTTTTATTTTAGTGTATGGCATGTAATCGAATTTGGGCATCATTTGATGCACCTACACCTCACCTTCAACCATGCCCACCATGGAGTTTGGATTTTATTGACCCATTGAGCTTGATAGTTTAACATAACTAATATGTTTTGGTTACAATTAAACATTTTTCAATGTGGCTAAAATTGGTGCCATGCATTGCAAGATGGCAATAATGAAGCAGTTGCCTATGCATTTTTTGATAGGGTATTTAGCAAGTTTAACATTCCAATTGAAACACTCATCAACCAACACATGAAATTTTGTGGAAAGTTCCAAAAGTTTTTTGAGAAAACAATATTTGATCATTCATGACTTCATGAAACTATCTTAAGGTAGATGTGTTAGCTAAACGAATGGTGCAAATGGTGAAGTGTGGTTTGCATAAGTATGGGCTTTGAAAAGGCCATACCAAATGTTGAAATTTACAATTATCATGGTTACCCATGGGATATATGTTCATCTGGTAAACTTTTCTTGCATCTTTTCCAAAATATATTTTACCATTGGGCCATGAACCCAAGTTATTAGTTTCAATTTAACATAATGTAAATGGTAGTAATTGATTTGGATGATTCGAGTGTGTGGCTTTCAACATGTGAATAACAATCAATTTTGTTTTGATGTGTGATGAAGTGGTTATGGGGAATTTGATAATTGTTTAACATTGGGATACATTACATCATGTCATTATTCAAAGAATATATTCAAGTTGGGAGATTATGTATACTTATAACAAACAACATAGACTATGTTGGACATGACTATGATATGTGTTTTTTTTCATGTGTGAAATGTATTACCTTTTGGAGTATTGTTCTTGAAAGGTTGAAATGGTTAAACATGGAAGGACCATGTGTGGAATGACATGCCTTGTCATGCATCTTCCTAATGTGGATGGCAAAATTGACTTTTTTTTTGTTATTGTCCATGTTGACCTTCTAAGTATGTTGTGTGAGAAATTTTCAAAGGCAAAAATTATGTTGATGTGTGATTGGTGTTTGAGAGTTTGGCATATGGAATGTTTAACGTCACCCTTGAATGGAATACTAGTCAAAAAATGGTTTTACTTTGATGCATGAAATAAATTGGGAACTTTTATATTTATATAATAAGGAATAACTTAAGTTTTTTCCCATGATGATGCACATTGGGCTAAAGATTTGGGAGGATTTTAGATGGGTGATTAATGATGGGATTCACATTTGCACCTAAATTATTGGTCATTTTACTTTAGAACCAAGATGTTCATTTTTTATGGATTTATATGAAGGACTCTTTACATTACTATTTGATTTAGTGGGACCTTAGACCTAAATAGATGGGCAAGTTGGAGATGTCGATGTCCCATTAGAGTGGATATTATTATTTGTGATGTGTGTGTAGATAACGATAGTTGTAAGTGCTAACATGCATGGTAGTGCACAACAAATGTTAGGTGTGTTATGTTAGCTATTTAGTTAAATCATGATTAATTTAATGTTGAACCAAATTGCTTAATCAATATAGTTTAATTGTTGATTAATGGGAAACTAATCATAGTGTGAACATGTTTCAATTTTTGGATGGGTCCAAAACCCCTTTGGTGTGGATCATAAATCACTTTTGGTGATTTGAGATTTCAACACCTTGCTTTTGCAAATTTTTGTCTATGTGTTTTGCAAGCATTATGTTTGGGCTTAGATTTTTGTGCATTATAGGTGGGCATGTCTTTTTGGTTTGGAGATGATGTGCCATTATGGCGATTTCAATGTTGTTTAGGACGTGAATATTTTTTGTGCAAAAAAGGACCTTTTGAAGTTGGATTATATTTCATTATGAGCCATTTTTATGTGGTTGTTGGTCAATATTCAATCCTTCAATGTGAACTACACTTATTTATTGGTCAAACTTCAATATCTTTATCACTATTTGCTTAAGATGTTGGCTTTTACTTGTTTTGCAAACAACTTCACATCTTCCTTCCACCAATGCTTTATTCAATTCAAAGGCATGTCAACATTGCCTTTTTAAAATGTAATTTACATAATGTTAAATGTAAATGTTTAAGATTTGAACCAAGTTCATATATTCCCAAGTTCCACATAAAAATATTTGAATTAAAAAAGAAGTAACACATGGAGAGGACGGGTTTATTCTATTATTGATTATTTTCATGTGTTACTACGTGCTTGTACTTGTGAATGGTTAACTTCATATGTGTGTTAAGATAATTTTGGATACCTTGTAGTCATTGTAATTTATGCAACATTTTTTTATTATGATTAAAAAATTGACAGTCCTTTAAAAAAAATATTTTTTGGGGTTTAATGAGATTATGTTTTGGATGGGGCTCACTTCTGTTCTATAATTGTTGCATATTGTTCAAGATCATATGTTCTAGAAAAATCCAATTCAACTTTGTGAAGAGTTGACAAGTGCATGCAAATAATAAAGTTGCCCATTAATGAAAAAAATTGTTATTTGAATCTACGGTTGCATGTTTGAATTAGTTTTACCACTTTTTAATTATGATGGCCGAATTAACTTTCATATTTGAGTTATTAACATCAAATTTCAAATGAAAACTTTAAGTTATTTGTGGAACAAAGAAATAATCCACCAAAATGGTGTTTTGGAAAAGAATAATGCTTTAAGAAATAGGATGTGCAATGTTTGTGCGATTTTAGCTTTATAAAACATATGGGAAAGGATCAATGAGTAAATTATTAAGTAATGTGTAATGTGATGTGCACTACATTACTAGATTGATGCCCAACACTATTGAAATCAACATCACACATGAAAAAAACATGCAACAAATTGCTGTAGAATGTCATAACACCAAATAAGACATTCCTTTTAAGGACAAACCTTCAAAAGCAAAAATATTGAAACCTTATTAAAATAAAATTGAGTTCCAACAACAAATAAATTTTAGAAAAGTAATATTCTATAATAAATACTTGACAAGTGCAAGATATTTTATTGTTATGAAAAAGTTAATTTGAAATTTAAGGATGTGAAAGGTTGTTTCAATGTGGGAATTGAAGTTGAAGGGAGATAAATAAGTCATGTGTTTGTTCATTAGAATGCTAAAGGTGTAAAGGAACAATCAACCACATCAAAAGTTGGACAATAATGTCCATAATTCAATCAAACTTTGAATATACTTGAGTGAGTTGTTTGATTTCTCATAATGGGTTTGGTTGCAAATAAGTGTAGACAATATGAATCTATGAAGGAAGGTAGTTTGTTTGTTTTGTTTTGTTTGTACAGATGAGATCCACCAAATTGGGATGCTTCAGATCGGCATTCTTGGTCTCTTTGGAAAGCTCACAAGGAGGAGGGGTGCATCGGCTTGGTTTCATGGTGTTTGGACTTGCATGGAGTTGATCACAGATACTAGTTCTCTTCACCCAAACAAATTGCAAAGGCCTTTGTGTTGTGGAATTTCACATGTGGTCGGCGCTTCAAATGGTAGGTAGGGTTTCATATAACCAGCTGCTGCAGATCCTCCTCACACAAACAAACAGGAGCAATCAGTGAACATGGGAACAAAGACAACCAAACATATGAGTATGAAAGATTTAACTATGCACGTCTGTTGACATCTAATGATGATGATCAGCAATGTTGCCTGGTTTTGCTGGTGATATTAACACGTATTTAAGAGAATCATGCAGAGAAAAACTTGAACAACAAAGTCATTTTGAAGGTAAAACTGTTCTGTAAATTCCAGCAAAACCAAAAGAAAGTATGACACTGAATGAGTGTGTTCATAAGCTTGTGAGTATCATGCACAGAGTTTTGACAGACCATCATCACCTTCATCATGAATAGCAGAGGTGCCATGACTCCACCGCCCACTGACTTCATCAGCTCCTGACAGTTGTAGATATGTATACAAAAATTTTAGCAAGTGTTAGCTAGCGCCCATGACCCCCCCCCCCCCACTGACTTCATCAGCTACCGGTGGTGGGCATAGTAGAAATGTCTTCATTTCCAGTCTAATACCATCTGGAGTTGAAGCTTGTAAACTCTGGATTCCATCCCTGGACTATACTACCTACTGCCCATTCAACTTTCTCATTGTGGATTGAGCAGCAGAAAAAGAGATGCCAAAAAAAAATCAGTGGGGTTGAGAATGATGGTGAAGATGTGAGGAGAAAAAAGACTTATTCCTTCCCTCTGATGCCTGAATGCCAACATTTTGTTTCTTGACAGGTAGTAGTCATGGCATAACATTGCCCAGGCTGCAAAACACAGAATTTGCAACATTAGACAGAATTGTCAAGAGGGTACACTCTACATCCTTCTTGTAGCAAGAGTTCACACAGAAAACCGCTACTCTACATTCATTCTTCTGGCAGCAAATTCACACACAAAACTTTGTCAAAGAAAAAAAAGTCTTAAAAAACTCATACAAAACCTCAATCAATGCAACAAGAAAATTCTCCTGGCAGCTTGTGAAGAGAAGTGGACCGAGACAAAAAAGGAAGAATCCAACAAGAAGGAAAAAAACCCCCACTGTAGGGTTTCCTGAAGGATTAGGGTTTAGGGCTCATTTCTTGTGTTGGGTACGTTAAGTGTTTTGTTGGATGCTGCGGGTGCTGGTGCTGGTGCTGCGAGAGAGTCTGGGTGTGTTTGTCATCTCTGGCAACAGAAAGTGGAGAAAAAAATGGCGGCGGCGTCAGGAATCGCTTTGGAGCTTGTGGAGTTTCTGAACGCAGCACCCACTCCTTTCCACGCTGTGGGTATGTTGGGATATATCCTTCTCTTCTTCACCATATCTTTTCTTTTGTCTTGTCTCTCTCCCACAAAACTCCGGATTGGGTTTTGGGGGAGCTTGGGATTTGGTTTTGGGAAGTCGGGATTTTTTTGGTTTTATTTTGCGAGGGTTTTCTCTTGCTTTGGATACGAAGGAAGGATGAAGAAGGTTTTTCTCTGCTTCCGGGGGGGCGGGTGTTTGTGGTTGGGCTTTATTGTTGTTGTGTTGCAACAGAGGAAGCCAAACAGAGGTTGAGCGAAGCAGGTTTTGTACAAATCTCAGAAAGACATCCATGGAATGTAGAAGCTGGAGGGAAATACTTCTTCACACGCAACCACTCCACAATCATAGCATTTGCAATTGGCAACAAGTGTGCAAGCAATCCTTGTCTTTTGCTCTTCTTTCTTGTAACCTCACATACACACATACATTTTCTTGCAAAGCTTCCTGAACCCCAATTGGTGCAGTATCTATCTGGGTGCAAAAGTTTTGCATGGGTTTTAGGGTTTAGGGTTGCCTGATCAGTTTTGCATGATTCTTCTGTGGAAAGAATCTTCTGCAGAATATCTCCTTCTTGTTGCTTGCATGCTTGCTTCAAGAGATTACAGAATCATCAGTGCATCCTTCTTCTTCTCACATGGATCCAACAATTGCTCTTCTGAAGACTCCTCATCATTATGCAAAATGGATCTACCTATTTGTCAACAACACAAGCTCCACATTCACAAGTGCAGCAAAATCTCTTTCACTCTGTGGTGGTTCTTCATGGCTTTTTGCTGACCATCGATGTATGTATATTTTGCAGATACACAACTGGAAATGGTTTTCTCATCATTGGTGCACATACTGATAGCCCTTGTCCAAAGCTGAAACCTGTATCCAAGGTACAACCATTTTTCTCTCTTTTGAATTTTTATTGTCTATATACATACAAAAGCGCACTGTTGGGAGCTGATGAAGTTGTCAGTGGGAAAAGTCTTATTAATGGCAGATCATAAACTGTGTGTCTTCATGACAAAGGTGATGATCTGAGACTTTATGTGTGATATTATGCTCATATAAGGTTATGGTTATGACTGCACTCATTGTCATTGTTTTTGTATTTGGGGTTTCAGTAGAACTGATGATAGTGGTTATCTTCAAACTGTTGATGCGGAGTTTTTTTTTTTTCTGCAATCTCATGGATATGTGATCTTGTGTGTTGTGATTTGTACAGGTGACAAAAGCGGGGTTTTTGGAGGTGGGTGTTTCAACGTATGGAGGTGGATTATGGCACACTTGGTTTGATCGTGATTTGACAGTTGCAGGTCGGGTAGTGCGCAAATTGAGTACAGCAGAAGGAGAAAGAGCTGCCTACAGCCATGAGCTTGTCAGAATCCAACAGCCCATACTCCGGATACCTACATTGGCAATTCATCTTGACAGGCAATCTTTTTCTCTCCCTCACTCACTTGCCCACCCACCCTCTCTTTCAATTTGGTGTATTTTCTGTAACTGTTGGATGGTGATTTGCCCAGGATCAATTGGTCAGTGGTTCTAAGCCTCTTTCTTTAAAAGTTTGTTATATTGCTGCCAGTCCAGTGTGAAGTATATCTAATGTTGGGTGGGTCTGGTTGTCCATACAGAGATGTAAATGAAGTTGGGTTTAAGGTCAACAAGCAGACGCATCTTGCTCCTGTGTTGGCTTCTGTTATCAAAGTCAGTTCCTCCCATAATGATATCTGTCAATAACTTCATGCCTCTGGAAGTAGCAGATCTGTGGTAAAATTGGGAGTTCTCACAGTAATGGCCCTGGATGCAAGTTTCCTGTTGGTAGAGAGAGGTTCTGTGGAAGTTCCTTGACAGTTGAATTCAGGAGCTGAACTCTGTTGCTTCATCTGAATATTTTTTTTCAAGTTCCTGAAATAGAAAAAGTGAGCTTTACCATGGGTGGGGAGTGGCTAACAGGTTTGCTTGATGGTGGCAGGCTGAGATCAACAAGCGTGCAGATACTAATGGTAGTGTTGCTTCAGACCCAGAACCCTCATCCTCCAAAGACAAGCTGGAAAATGGACAGGAGTCAGGAGGCACTACCGCGCATCACTCTCTTCTGCTGCAGGTAGATTATTCTCGGTTGGACTTCTGGAGTCATGTTTCTGTTTCTGTGCAGATTCCTGAAAATTTCCAATTTCTGATTTGTGTCCATCATGGTGGGTGGGTGTGGAGTTCGGGGAGCCTTGTTTATTGGCTTGAAAGAATTAAGTTTACATGACATCTGATTCTTTTGGCCACTTTGGGTTGGAGCAGTTACTGGCTCAAGAGCTTGATTGCAAGCCTGGAGATATCTGTGATTTTGAACTTCAAGTCTGTGACACTCAACCTAGTGTGGTTGGGGGAGCCCTCAAGGAATTCATTTTCTCGGGGCGCCTTGACAACCTCTGTATGTCTTTCTGCTCTCTTAAGGTATGAATGGGTTGATGAGATGTCTTTCTGCTCTCTTAAGGTAATGAAATGGGGTTGAGCCCTTGAATTGGTATGGGGCTTTCAGTCATTCGATAAAATCAGCTTTCAGTCATTCCATTTTGCACCTTGGTCGTGGCATTTTTATGTGCTTATCAAGGAAGAAAAAGGTCCGGCCTTTTTTCTATTCTCAAACTCTGCTGAACCAAAATTGAACCAGTGCAGCCCTGACAAATGTCTGCAGGCTCTTATTGATTCAACAGAGTCATTAGATGAGGAGAAAGGAGTTCGCATGGTGGCTTTATTTGACCACGAAGAAGTGGGGTCGGACTCAGCTCAGGGGGCAGGATCTCCTGTTCTGGTGGATGCCCTGCGGCGTATTGCCTTTCATTTTGGAGAATCCTCAACAATGGTAGACATCATGCATTGAGCCTCTTTCTAGTGTCTTAAGTTGGCTGCTTTGTACTTGATGGTTCCCGTACTGTTCTACTGTCATTGTTGTTTTGATCCCTTTCTCAAGCACCTCTACCCTTCACTCCACAAAACAGAATGACTCTTCAAGTGACATGGTGTGTTTCTAAGTAAGGTCTTTGTCTTTGAGACCGTGAGCCATCAGCGGTTAGTCACATCTGAACTTCAATTTCAAAAGTTTGTCATTTCTGTATGTACCTGTCATACTGAGAAGATGTGCCAAAAGGATTGAGAACACACCAAACAGATTGTAGTTGCAATACCTGCCTGTGGCACTGACAGATTTTGTTGAACTGAGGTGCATTGTATCTTGGATGTTGTTGATGTTTAGGGGCTTCTTGAGAGAGCAATTCAGCGAAGTTTTTTGGTGTCTGCAGACATGGCCCATGGCTTGCACCCCAACTATCAGGTATGTACAGCCTGTATTGTGTTGCATGTTTGGTTGTGCAGAGCAAACAGGTATATATTCCTCTGCACCATAGCATAGGGGACAGGATGATAAGCATTTCTGAAGTTTACGTTGTGTCCAATGCATAAGGATTTCTGTGTGTTCACCACCAGATTCTCAAGTGACAGCTTGTTTCCAGATAATTTTTGTGAAGCATGTAGTTTTTTATATCTGGATGTCAATTTGGGTGTGCATGTTCCATCAGGCCTGTGCATCTCTGATGAGAATGAATGGGTATGTTATTCTAGGACAAGCATGAAGAGGGCCATCAACCCAAGTTGCACAAGGGTCTTGTGATCAAGCAGAATGCAAACCAGCGTTATGCCACCAATGCTATCACTTCCTTCCTTTTCAGAGAGATAGGCAACATGCGTGCCATCCCCACTCAGGCAAGGCATTATCAATAATTTTGCTGCTGTATATTCTTGATGTTGCATGTCTAAGAGAGAGGTGCAAGCATCAGTAATGTGTGTTCTCCTTTTGCACCTATTTAATGGCTTTTCAGGTTTTGACTCTATTTGTCCTTTGTTTGTTGGATGCACCTGAGCAAATTTCCATCTTGTGATCTTTGGTGGAAAAGATTCCAGAAAAGCTCCATTCTGTTCATCGTACAGTGTTGAGGTTACATTTTCTGACACTAATGTGTGCTTCTTTCTGACCCACATGGATAAAATGCTAAAACATCCACCATTCCTTGGTATTGCACAGGATTTTGTTGTGCGCAACGACATGCAATGTGGGTCAACAATAGGGCCAAAATTGGCGAGTGGTCTTGGCATCCGCACTGTGGATGTGGGAGCACCACAGTTGTCCATGCATAGCATCCGTGAAATGTGTGGCATTGATGATGTTCTTCACTCATACAACCACTTTAAGGCTTTCTTTGAAGAGTTTTCTCTACTGGATGCAAAGCTCTCGGTTGATGATGAAGCTTGAGAGATCAAGCTCCTTTCGACTGCTTATCGCTTTATGACCATTCTTACATGTCCAGCATTCAAAAGATTTTTTTTTCTTCTTCTCACCTTCCAGTCTTAATGTCTGGAACAGGTTAAATTGCTTCTGCTATGTAAAACTCTTGCATATTTGAAGAACATTGCAACTGCAGGCTTGAAATTTCCCATTGTTCACATTTGGAATGTAAAACTGCTTCCAATTTTCAAGACCTGTTATGAAAGATCATGAAGCATTGTTATGTAAAACACACAAGACCTGTCACCCAAAACACCCTAAGCACTATTTGCATGCAGTGCGACAAAAGAAATGTGAGGGTACTGAAGTGCAACCACCATCAGTGTGAAATTCATGTACCATACAAAATGCCTATCACCCAAAACACTGGTCAAATGAAATGAGATAAAATGCATGTATGGAAAGGAAATTCAAAGATACATGCACAAAGCCCGTCAACACCCAACTCATCTAACATACAAAACACCTTGTCACCCTACATGCTGTACACAGGAAGTGAAATAAATAAATAAATATATGGGAAAGAAATGTGTGGGTACATGTGCAATCCCCATCAGCACCTAATCCACAAAATATGTACATTGGGGATCTCCTATAAATCCACCTTGTTGATAAAACTACTTTACATGTTCGACAACTTTTGTTGGAAAACACAACTTGACTATGGATTTTTTTGCTTTGACAGATTGGCAAAATCCACAAGTCTTTTTTTAATTACCTATTGCATTTGTATACTACTGCGCAACCCATTTTGCAGAACAGGCTGCAATGATGGGGCAGTGGTATTGGCATCCTCAATAAAGCCCGTGAACAGAAATTCCATGCAGTTCTTACGGAAGCCACGATCAAAAGGGTTGTGAAACCGACCATTACTATCCTTCAAATAGTTGTAACGCGCTGCGTTTGCCATCTCGTTGGTCGTTATATTGCGTGCTATCTGTAATATGCAAAGTATACAGTGTTCATCAATTTCGCAAAGTTTAATCCGCAAGTGTTATGGGTGCAATGGATTGTCAACATTGCAATAATTAAAACATCAAATGATATATGTACTATGCACCCTCCAATTCAAGCATCATTTGTCATACTTATGATTAAAATTTTACTTCCAAAGTAATACAAAAATACATTAATTCACACTGTGTTATTTTTATAGAAATGTAAACGAGCTCCCCATGAGAAAAACTAAGATCAGGCAAAATTGAAAGAGAACCTCCATTATAACTATAATTAGTTAAATAATAATAATAATCTCAATAAAAGAACCTTCTTCATAATCAACACAGTGATGACTGCATGTAGTTGTTACAGGTTTTTACCTGTACAGCTTGCACACCAGTCAGTATGCTGACACCGAAAAGAAGCCACACATCAGCAATGAGAACTGCTAGTTGTCCTCCATGGTGGGTAGCCAAATGACGAAGAACCAGTCCAAATGTTGTTGATGGTGTCCCCAGATCCACCCATAGTCCTGTTCCACACAATCTTCCCACTTTAATTAAGTGGGTGGGAAAAACTACACATAAAACAAATCTACTTTGAAAAGAAATTTTTTTTTCTCCAATGATTCAAAGTCACGTAACCATAACCCTACAATTTTTTTGTGGGATATGACTAAGTGCACTTGAAAGTTTTGTACCCATTTTCATACAGAAGATTACTACTTAAAATCTCAGATTAGAACAGGGACAGTGGGTTTTATTATACATACGGTGAACTGTGACAGCAGCTGCTATGCTCATGGCGATGTCCTCGAAGAGAAGGAAAACAAAAAAGTCCCATTTATTCTTCTGCAGACACAAGCAGAAGTGCAAGTTATCTTTTGGGTCAAGAAACTACAATGCTAAGTAAGTACACAAGGATGATGGTTTTGAATAGAAAAATTTTAAACAAGAAATTTTTTCCAAACTTCACATGAGCTCAAGATTCCAGCAATTACACTACTAACTGATGTACACAAATTTGGGGAGGTATTTTTTTAAGTCCTTTTTACAAAGCAAAGAAAAACACGGGAGCACATTTTTTACAGTCCTTTTGACAAAGCAAGAAAGACATCATGGGAGCAATTTTTTAATATATATATATATTTACCTTGCCAACACAATTGGAGACCCATGGGCAATGATGATCAAATTGCTCTACACAGTGATTGCATGATGAGCAATGTTTTGCTCGAAGTGGCCTCACTATCTGTTTTGTTACAAAAACACCCAACACCCAGACCTCTGTCATAAGGTAAGGTGATACTAAACCTATCTTCATTGATCCAACTGCATCTCCATATGGACCCAAGCATACCAATCATCACCAAAAATGCAAATAAATTCCAAGCTGTATATATGGTGTCAATGGGCAGCTTGAATAAGTTCAATCACACCACAAAAAAAATCACAAACAAATGCAAGTAGGAAGTCCAATCACACCACATGTAAATACATCACCAAAAATGCAAGTACATTTCCAAGCTGTATATCATGTTGTCAATGGGCAGCTAGAAGTAGTCCAATCACACCACAGAAGGATATTTATTACAATTCAAGTTTGGATGACTGCAGGGAAAAGAAAACAAACAAACAAACAAACCTTGCAAGTTGGACAAAGCTGTCCCCAATTACCAGCCCACAATGCTGGACTGCCCAAATCATTTTTCAACAGCGACACCTGACAAAACCAGATGATGATGATGATGATGATGATGAGATTATCCTTTTGCAGAACTATTTTTTGTTCAAAAAATAGCATAACAAAATTCAAATTCTGTGACTGAATTGTATTGGATTGAATTTGATTTGATTCAATTCAGCCAATTTGAATGAGAACAACTAACCATGTTGAATCCAAAGGAAAAGACAATTATGTTCAGTTCAATTCACTTCAAATTGGGAATTTGAATTCAATTCCATTGAATCTAAACTCAATTGAATTCCAATTCAATTCAATTGAATATAAATTTCATTCAATGTATTTGAATTCAATTTAGGAATTTGAATTCAAATCAAATTCAATTGAGTTGTATTCAATTCAAGTTGCATTATGCAAATTCATTCAATATTAAATAATTCAAATGGAACTTAATTTCTACAAAATCAACTCATCTTTATCATCGATTCATTGTCACTGGTAGTGTGCAGCTGCAGAGAGCCCAACTAATCTTAATGGCATCAACTTACATCTGTGTCATCCTTTCTTGATATCTGCTTTGAATGTGATGCTCTAATGTATCCTGGATCCTTGCTGACATCCACATCCCACCCATCAACAACAAAACTTCATTAAATCTGACAGCATCTAGAAAACAGGATTAAATCAAGACAATGCCTTCGATCTCTCATATTTCTAAATCTCCCATTTTCTTCCATAAATTCTGCAGAAGATGTTCAGAAATCAACATTGCCCCAAAAAGAAAAGATCCCAAATTTTTTACAAAAGGAGCGTGTACAACTGTGGGGTTACAGTGCACGTTGTGTGGACAACTAGTGATGCATTGACAATGATTTTGTGTGACAAATACTCAAGTATGCATATGATGACTCCTCTTAGAAGCATCTAATTACACACACCTGGTGCAGCGATAAAGGAGGAAGAGCCCAATAGATGCGGACAACACAACCATAAATGCCCAGAAAGCATCTCCAGCTGTTATTCTCATCAATGATGGTGCTGAAACCCACAAGCAACCAAACCATGAGAGCATGAAAATGCTGCAATTTATGTCCTTTTTTTGGGCACCCAAAATCTGCATACAAGTCACAGAAAACATAGAGAACAAAAGAACAGAAGATGATGATCATAGACCTACCAGAATGTGCAAAAATCTGAAATACTTACAGGCAACAACAAAGGTGATGAATAGAAGAAGCAGGCTGATAATAACTAGCCAAAGGAAGGGAGCTAGTCCCAGCTTTGAAAGTTGCACAGCTAGGCGACCACCCTTGTTATCCCATCGCTTACTCAAGACCCTCAATGCATTTTTCTGTGGCCAAATGTGTCATTACACAACACGATAGTCACACTCTTTCGGATCCACAAGATGCTGAGAGTGCATCTTTCCCAAAAGTCAACAAGCAGCTTTTGGGAAGGCAGGCATACCAGTGAGAATCACATACTCAAAAAGGGGAAAAAAGAAAGAAAGAAACCACAAGTTGATGAAGAAAGGTTTTTCCAGATGCTGCAAGAAATCAACACAATTGGATATGAACATTATTACAAGGAAAAAGGCAACATGACGGTGTCCTTTGTCAGAAGCCAACTGAACAGCAGTGCAGCCAGTGGAGTCAGTGGCAAGAAGATCAGCCAAGCTGCCTGCTTGCACCAGCACTGTGCATGCCTCCAAGTTGCCGCGCATTGCTGCCCAGTGCAATGGTGTACAACCTGACAACAGCACCAGCCATCACCTATTCTCTATCATTTTCAGTCAGTTGGTGCCATCAACAACATAGTGCAATTTCAAAGCTTTCATGGAAAGCACTGAGACAGACAATCACATAGCAGTCAGAGCTTCAATCAGTTCATGCAGAGTTGTTGATAAATCCTGCTAGGCATCAGTGACAGACAACCAGCTGTACAATGCACATGAAAGCTGCATTCAATTCTTTTTTTTGTTCTTACTAGCTCCCAATTTGGTGTAGCAAGCACACTTGATTAGAGTCTGTCTACCTTATGTCCAGCCATAGCTCAATCTACGAGAACCCAAAAGGAGAAAACCTGAAAAACAAAATCCTCAAGTTTGCAAAGTAGCTCCTGATGAGTTACGGTGAACCATGAGATTCCACACAATGAAAGAGAAGAGAAGAATTCTGACACCTGAGCAAACTTACCCTCTTTGTCTGCTCGACCAAGATGTGCATCCATGAAAAGAAGCAGTCTTATGCAATCAGAAAATCCCTTGTAGGCAGCCCTGCCATCCATCATCATCCAGGTTCACCAAACAAATAAAAACCCATGCAAGTGAGTGAGTTAGTTGCAGGAGTGTGTTTCTGCAGCACTTGTTGCCATTGAGGTCATCTGTGAAAAACCCATCAATGTAATTTTCTTTATAGTATTCAATGTGAAGCTCACTTGCTTGCACTATGATGTTGAAGAAGTATAACACTGGAAGCACAATTAATGCAATTTTCTTTGTTGTATTCGATGTGAAGCTCACTCGCTCTCTCGCTTGCTCTATGGTGTTGAAGAAGTATTAACAGCAGAAACACAGCTTGAAATAAAGATGTGTGTGTGTGTGTGTGTGTGTGTGTGTGAGAGAGAGAGAGAGAGAGAGAGAGAGAGAGAGAGAAGGTTTGAAATTTACTGAGAGCAGATTGTGCAAAGAGAAAATCCATAGACATCCAAAAGATCAACAGTCAGTCAGGAGAAGAAGGTGTAAGGTTTGTATGTGTGTTCTCAAATCGTTTTTTCTTTTTACCAATGCAAGGGACTCCGACCATCATTGTCTAGGGGATCCACTTCTGCACCCCATTTTATGATCAAATAGTAGAGGAGTGCTGTGTGTCCATATTGTGCTGCAACATGGGTTGCCTGAAAAAGAGGGCCCCCCAAAAAAGAAAAGAAAAGAAAACCATGCTGCAGTTAGTAGGTAGCTAGCCAAGAGCAAGAACAAAAGCTGCTTCTTCAACAACTCTTGGAATTATGGGAAAAAATAAAAAATAAAAAACTTGCAACAAAACATTTCCACACCAGTCTTCAATTCTGATATAAAATTTCTTTCAGCAGAGTTTTAGCACATGTACCCTATAACCATGAGTGTCTGCACACTCCAGACAAGCTCCCTGTTGCAACAGAAGCTCTGCTACTTGTATAGAGCCTCGTACCCCTGTCCAGTGCAGTGCAGTCTGAGCTGTGACGTCTGCAGCATTCACATCTGCACCGTGCTGCACAATATATATATATATATATATATATACACACACACATATATACATTCCCATCCCCAGTATCATCATCATGAGCACCAACCAGTCAAAGCAGCAGAGTTTCATGCCACTGGTGTCTGAACCCTACACCCTAAAACACAAAAACCTATGAAAAGGTCGAAAGCATGAAGCCTCACTCCATCTGATCGGCATACAGAAGAACTCCTCATGTGCACAAACAACAACCCACCCAGTCAAAGCGGCAGAGTCTCATGCCAGTGGTCTCTGAACACAAAACCCTAAAACACAAAAATCCAAGAAAAGGTCGACAGCATGAAGCCTCCCTCCATCTGATCGGAATACACAAGAACTCCTCACGTGCACAAAACGACAACCCAACGCCAAATCAATGCAAACTCGAGCACCCATCTCTTCTTCAACCCTCGAGGAGCAGCAGAGAAATTGCCACCGCCTCCTGCTCAATTGCTAGCAGCAGCTGGTGAGGAGGATCCTACAGAGATAAAGAGAGAACAAGAACTACCTGAAGGAGATACTCAGCAACTGAAAAGCGGTTGTTGAGAGCACTCCAGTGGAGAGCAAAGTATCCACCTGCATCAGGCTGTGTGATTGAGAATACTCCACCAGGTCGCTGCACCAGACGCAACAGCTTTTCCATGTCCCCATAAGCCGCCGCCGTGTATATATCTTCCTTCTTCCTCACTTCTTCATCTTCTTTTGTTTGCAACAACAACCCATTTTCCTTCTGCTGGTGCTGGTGCTGGTGCTGTAGCAATCCCTCTGTCACTATCTCTATTTCCGACGCCATAGCCGCCAAATCCCACAACGACAACAACAACAACGGGAGCAAGGAAAGCAAGCCCGCAGGGAGAGAGGGAGACGAATGCGCACCACAACGAAGACAGCAAGCTCGCAGTTTCCCAATGGGAAAGAAAGTTCACAATTAGGGTTTTTAGGGTTTAGGGTTTTTCTATTGGTGCTCAGACAGGGCAAAAGGGGATTGGCCACTTTTGTAGCGCTTTTGGAGTGTAAAAGTTACTAAGTAGCTACCATGAAAGAGTTCTTTGTCCTTTTCACAATTTTTGTAATGTGGTCAGTCTTGTGACTGACCATCCATCCACAAGAGGAATTAGCCAAATTTGACTACTCGGTACTCACTTGGGTGGCTTCTTTGATTGTCTGTCAATCTATCCACAAGAGGAATTAGCCAAATTTGATTAATCGGTACTCACTTGGGTGACTTATTTGATTGGCTGGTACTCACTTGGGTGGCTTCTTTGATTGTCTGTCCATCCATCCACAAGAGGAATTAGCCAAATTTGATTAATCGGTACTCACTTGGGTGGCTTATTTGACTGGCTGTCTGTGCATCCATCCACAAGAGGAATTAGCCAAATTTGACTACTTGGTACTCACTTGGGTGGCTTATTTGATTGTCCGTCTGTCCATCCATTCACATGAGGACTTAGTCAAATTTGACTATTTGGTACTCACTTGAGTGGTTTCTTTGATTGCCTGACCATCCCATTCACAAAAGGAATTAGCCAAATTTGATTATTAGGTACTCACTTGGGTGGCTTATTTGATTGCCTGACCATCCATCCATTCACAGTTGGAACAAGCCAAATCTGACTACTCGATACTCACTTGGGTGGCTTATTTGATTGTTTTGGTCATTTTAACTGGGTACCATAATAATAGTATGAGAGGAAGCTTCAGAACATATTTGTTGAATAATTAATTAATTATAAAAATTACTGGAAATAATATTTCGAAATTTAAAAAAAAAATTTCACAATTTTTTTTTCCTTGAAAATTTCATTGTTTCTAAAAATATTGTAGTACATGAGGGTAGATTCAGCACATGTTTGTTGAATAAATAGATAATTAATTAAATTTGAAGATTTTTGTTTCAAAGAATAAAATTGTTACTTGAAAGAATATTTCAAAAGATTTCTTTTAATTTTTTTTTCACAAATTTTTTTCTTCTGAAAATTTCATCATTTCAAAAAATATTGTAGTACAAGCAGCGAATTCAGGACATGTTTGTTGAATGAATAATTAATTAATTAATTTTGAAGATTCTATTTCGAAATATAGAATGTACGGCGAATGAATATTTCAAAAAATTTCTTCATTTTCTTTCACAATTTGTTTTCCTGAAAATTTCATTGTTTCTTAAAATATTGTAGTATGAGGCCGGCTTCCACATGTATATGGTGAATGATTAATTAATTAATTTTGAGGATTCCATTTTGAAAAAAAAAAAAGAATTCCTCAAATATTTCAAAAGATTTTTTTCATTTTCTTTCACAAAAAAAATTTCTTTGAAAAAAAGAATTTTCTAAAAATTTCAACATTTCTAAAAATACTCTAGTATGTACAAGGGTGGCTTTAGCACATGTATGAATGAATAATGAATTTAATTTTTGAACTAGATGAACCTAGGAAACTTGTTGCATCAACTTCTTTTGCGGAAATAAAACTATGGATGAACCTAAAGAATGATGATAGGTAGTAGATGAACTTGTTGAAAGAAGGGACAAGCTCCTTGATTTGATTCCAATGGCAATATAAGAACCATTAAGGTATTTGAAAAACTCAATGGTGGCACAAGGGTTTAAGAGGTCTAGTATTAAAGGCTATTTAGTTTAGTGGTAGGGTTTATGCAATCCAAATTTTATAATGGTTGTGAGTGCATCTCAAAGCTCAATGTTTTTTATTTCCATGGATCATTTTGATTGACATTGTTTTGAATGTTTTCTCAAAGTGTCAATTTGTTGGTGCCCTAAACTTGGGTATCGACACATTGATGCGATTTAAGCGCTTTCCTTTAGCTCACTTGTATACAATACATGCCCATACTTTTAAGCAAAGAAAAGAATAGGAGACAAACTATGATGCACATTATTAAGTGCATATTGTTCATTTCATTGTTTGAGTAAAATAAACTCAATAAATTAGTTTGTAAGATTCATTGGATGATTCATTATTCTTCCATTTATGAAAATGAATAACTTGAGAATTGGTTGAAATTAATTTTTTTTTTGGAAAAATACTTTTGATAGTTCTCATAAAAGATGAAAAAACATAATTATATCTAAAGCTTTTTGTTGGGTTGGTATGAAACTTTTAAACTAGAAATAATTAGTGATCAAGCATTAGTAACCAAAATAAATTCCATTGGGTTGTATCCATTCGTCATTAATCTTTCAGAATATTAATCCATGAGTTAACAACCCATTAAATACATGATCATTTTTGGTGTTTTATTAAAGTTTTTTTGAATTTTTTTTGATAATATGGGTACCCAACATACCTTAAATTTTAAATCTTAAATTTTTTAATATTTGGATTTTTCCCTAATGTTTTTTTTTGGTGGTAATGCATTAGTGTTGGCCAGGTATCACAAAACCCTTCAAGTAATTGACTAATTTTTATTTTGGTTTTCACAAAGGATTTTTTATATTATTTTCATTCATTTTGATGATATTTTATTATTATTTTTATATGCATATTACAAGATAAAAGTGGAAAATTTTAATTGACTAGTTTTTATTTTGGTTTTCACCAAGGGTTTTTATATTATTTTCATCCATTTTGATGATATTTTATTTATTTTTATATGCATATTACAAGATAAAAGTGAAAATATTTACTTATTTTGGTTAGATATTTTACATTTTTTTAAGGAATATTTTAAATTGCATCCTACATTATATTCAAAATACTTACATTGTTGACGTGTTTTTTTTGGTATTTGCAAGGTAGGGTGAACCAATTTTGGCATTTAAAAGAATTTTTTAACAATAAATTTCACAACATTGTACCTTTTATAAGATACAAAAGGTAAAGTTGTGAATTCATTAAAAATGTTCATCTTTTTTTTGAAAGTAATGAATAATAATTTTATAATTGTAACCTAAGTTACAATTTTTGTGAACAATTTTAAAAAAAAAAATTACACATTAAAAGTCCATGAAACTTTCATATGATGTTGAAATGATTTAAAGGATTTCATTTTGAATTGCAAAACATTTATGATTTTTAGAAAGATAAATAATGTTGTTTCATTACAAACCACAATTATATAATGCATGTCATTCATTGCAAAATAGAATTTAAAGAAAGCCAAGGATGCCAAAGTAAAAATCCTTTTCCAAAGATTACATTTGACATGATATTCATATGAAAGACACATCTTGACAATTCATGATTTTTGAGGTAAAAAAAAATGCATGTTTGAACCCTAAATGCTCAAATGTGTCAATTATAAAAATGATTTTCCATCAATTTTATAGGATCCTTAGTACATGGATTTTGTTAGTGTAAAAACACAGAGCCTGAGGGTGTTCCCAAACCTTAAAGAAAGAGAACCTCCCCTACAGCAGCATAATGTGGTGAAGATCTGATGATATATAGAAACCCTTGTACATGATGATCAAAGTAAGTTTGAGGGCTGTACAGATTTTGCTCATCATCCCAGAATATGGGGTATTGCTTTGTAGATAGTATAACAATATATAGGTAGCAACCTTGTAAAGGTACTTAGAAACCAAAGGTGAATGAATTGGTCATGGTGAAGAATAGGTAATCAGGTGCAGATCCTTATTATGTACACAAAAGTTTCTAAACAAATTGTTTTCAGGTGTGTGTAATCATGTATATACAGATATGTTCATGATCTACATGTATGTAAGACCTGCTGCAAGAATTCAGTGAAGGGTACTCTTACAAGAAGAAGAAGAAGAGGAAGAAGAAGAAGAAATCAGTGAAGGGTACTCTCGCAAGAAGAAGAAGAAGAAGAGGAAGCCAGATCTGGGGTCTTTAGATTTAGGAGAACCTGATGTCAGTACTTTGGTTACTGGTCAGAAGTGGTGAGCCGGTTGCTGCGATTGCCAAGCTTGTTGCTGCCGTACCAGTTCACGCTTCTTTCTTGCAACTTCTCTGGCCTTTGCCTCCTCCTGTCTTCTCCTCTCTGCGACGTAGGTATAACATAGATGCAATTGTCGTGAGTAGGTTACATCAGACATGCCGGTGATGCATGAACAGATGGATCAAGAAGAACGAAGAGGATGCTCAGAACGCAATCGTATCTCTACACTCTCTACCGGCAAGAACGACCTTGATGCGTGTGTCCCTCACGTTTACTTCACCGACTATCTTTCCCGCGTCTGAGGAAGAGCACAATTGAACTCAAGGTCTAGACTCTAGATCAGATCAATCTCTGGCGTCTTTTTGTTTCGCAACTGCGACAAAGAAATTGTGTAATATAGTTCTTATCATCTGCTTGTTTCCGCACACAAAACACCATGATCTCGAGTTTACGGCAATAAGGATTGAGCTGCTCGAGTTACGTAGAATTCAAGATCAAGGTTCGTGAGGTTGGACATACCTGTAGCGACAGACTTGATCGCAATGTTCGACTCTTTGGCCGCTAATCGAAGAACTCTGGGATGCATGACGCAAAACAAGTTGTGTCGCAAATCTGCACTCAAGTGTGCCAGTTTCTCGTTGATTCTCGCACTAGCAATGGCCATCTTCTTCCCAGTAGCAACGCCAATGCTCCCGAACTTCGGTACTCCGGCCGGTTGACGACGACGATCATGATGTACTCTAACCACTGATGATATACGGCCGTAGTTCACGCCTGATCCTGCACCAGCGTATAAACTCTTGCTCCTACTATGATCATCATCTCCGCGTCTCTCCGGCAAGCCGCCGCCTGTCATCACAAAGCCACGGTGGAGCCTCTCATGATCTACATCGCCGCCAAAGATGTTACTGCTGCGATTCCCGGGTTTCTGCACCAGGCAACTTCCAATAGACAAATTATCATTCCCAACGTCGACGACGACGCCAGACATGATCTGACTGCAGCTACTGAGATTATAACCTTCTCCGCCGCGTCCGACTAATTGTCCCTGCAAACCAAGACTTGTTTTGGGCAAGTTGTTGTTGCGGTTCACGTCTGAACCACAAAATCTCTTGCTGCTACTACTATAACTACTATATCCATGAGCAGCAGCGCGGTTACTTGCAATCGCGGGCCGACTCCAACCAAAGCTCGTGATCCCCATATTATGTGTTACAAAAAACTTCTGAAACAAAACAATAGAAGAAGAAGAAGAAGAAGAAGAAGAAGACAAATATGATTTCTGCAACAAAGCAAGAAGAAGAAGAAGAAGAAGATTTCTGCAACAACAACAACAATCGTCTCCAGAAACACGAACAACATGCAAACTCGAGCAGCAGCAAAAAGAGGAATAGATTGTGCGTCGTCCCTGCGAAGAGAATTTCTTAAGGAGCTTTGGCGACGCGGTTCACCGAGTACATAAACCGGGGCGGGATGCAAAGAGGAACTGGGGACTTGTAAGTGGAACTGGAGATTTGGAAGTGGAACTGTGGATAAGTAAGTGGAACTGGAGATTTGGAAGTGGAATTGGGGGACTTGGAAGTGGAACTGGGGGACTTTAGGGGGGAGCCTATGGAAAAATCTTAAACTGGGAACTGGGCTCTTGTGCAATTGCTTGGAAAGTGGCAACAAAGTGCATGGAAATTGGCAAACCCCACTAGGTAGGTATAGTACCTACTTGGAAAGTGCGCAAGGAAACCGACACACCCACCACACACCACTTTTTTAACTCTTTCTGTACACACACACACACACACACACACACACACGCAAGGGGTTATAGTATAATTTTTAGGGTTGGAATATTAGTCAGACAACTCCACCAATGCTAAGAATGTGGACCCTCCAAATGAAAATAAATGGAAATAATGACAAAGACAAGTCAAAACATGTGAGTTTGGCTCAGCAAAATTGGTTTTGGCCCATCATTTTTGCATAGTTTGTTGACGCAAGTACAGACAAGTTGGCACAACAACAGAGACCACAACACCTCCTCCTACAAAAGAGAAGAGAAGAGAAGAGTCTTAGAGAAGAGTGCAATAAATATGATCTGACTACTTCTCCTTGTTTCTCATTCGTCAATCATAATGATTGGTCCAGCTGGTTGGATATTAGTAGGCTTCCCACCTATTTGCCATTTAGATCTTTGTCATCTGTGCTTCATTTTGACTGATTTAAAATGTTAGGGGGAGTGCTACTACCTCTCAAGCTTAAGAAATCATGTTTAAAAGGCAAAGGAAAATGAGTAATGAAAAAATAACAAGGAGAAAAATAAGCTTTTCAACTCAGAAAACATATATATATATATATTCTTTTTCTTCTCTTTGGACTCCTCTTACTTTAAATGTTTTTAACTTTCTCATTTCTTATTCATTTTAAATAATTTAAAGTGCTATAGGAGCACCACCTTCGGATCTACAAATCATCTTGGAACTTTAATAACAATAGAATAACATATAAGGAATTTTCTAGATGATCGGGAATGGGTTTTGTAGCATTTAGTGGTTTGTTTTTTTTTTGGGTTCTTGACCCCCTCTACTTTGGGGGGGGCCTGCAACTTTTTTCAATTCTAATATGTTTTTGACAATTTTTAGTAAGTTAGATGCACCAATAAGAGGGTTTTGAGTTTTGTTTGGACATAAAAAACAGCGGAGCCCTCCCCTTGGATCCGGCCTGCCCTGGGTGCTTAAGTGATCACTCATGGGCTGTTCTCCCCTATATCACCAAGCCATCACCTCTTAAAGTGTTTCCAAGTTTTTCTTGCATACACTGGAGAGATTATCACTGGGTTTTGTTGTGACAATTTTTTATTTTTTATTTTTTTATCATATGTTTTTCCTAGTGTAAATTTTGAACCAAAAAATACCAAATTCTTCATTAGGTTCCATTAGGTGGCTAATAATACAATAGGAAGCTTAAAATGATTTTACTTTCATATCTTTTTCTATAGCCAAATTTTGGCTAAATCATCTTTATGGATGATCACCACTCTTGCTCCATCACACAATTTTTTTTTTAAAAAAAAAACACAAATTACCATTCTCTAGTTTCAATACCCAAAAGAAAAAGAGAAAAGTGGCATGATGAAGGCATGATAGGGTCCCAATCTCCTTTTTAGAAAGTTCCCATAAGTTTATGAGCTTTCTTGTGCACACTAGGACACAAAAAGTGGATGATACTTTGCACAGTATTTTCAAGGAAGTGGCCGCGGATGAAAAACCCCTAAACCACCCCCTCAACTAAGTACCCATTTGCAAAGTTAGTCAACACTAAAACTAGGGTTGAAGTGATGAAACCCTAAACACCAAACCAACATCCAACCAAGAGACAACCCTCAAAAGTGCAAATGCACAAACTGGAGCCACAAAAGAAAGGGAGGCAAGTAGTTTAATGGTTGCTTAGCAAGTTTGTGTCTAGATATAGAAATAAAGATTGACAAAACCACTTGAATTTCTTGGGGTTCCTCGAAATGAAGTTTGCTTCCTACTAAAGCAAGTTGAGAAATTTCGTAAGTGTATTTAGAAGCTTCTTAGTTCTCCATTTACCTTTAAAGTGGCCCATAAGAAACCTTTCATTTCTTCACCTCATGATTTACCTATGTCAATGTTCATGATAATGGTCCATTTATGTTTAAGTTCATGATATCCTTCATCTCATGCTTTTGTGCTAAGTAAAACCCCGTGGGTGGAGTTTGAAGTGTACATGCCCCTTCCAAATGAAGGCTAACTCAAAATTAGACTTTATTGAAAGGCATTGAGTTATAGAGCATTTTCAAAGGTTAGAAAAACTAGTTATGGTTTTTTACTTGTGACAAGTTTGCCACTTTAACTTTTCCATGCTATTGTCAATGGTATAGCATTGCCTTCATAATTTCTTGAAAGGGTTGAAAGCAAGTATCATTTTTTATGTTTGACAATTGGATATGCTTACAATTGAAATCACCAATTGGATATATAATTAATGACATAATCTTCCTTTTGAATAACAATCGTTGAAGATCCATCATAGAAATTGTCTTGAGTAAAATTGTCAATCTAATCACAAGCTATCAAGTTACAAACTTTTTAGCATTGAACCTCAACTTCAAAAGTATTGACAATCTTGTTTTGAATTGTCACATATTCATATCCTTGTTCATGCACATCTATGGTGTCCAACATATATATGAAGAAGAAATATGGAAAGTTTGTCACTCAAAATATGCTTGAATGAATTTTGGTCTCTTATCAAACATATTATATGTGTGTGTGTGTATTAGTTGGGTTTTGTTAGATGAGGGTTTGCAAAAATGAAATACTAGAAAGAAATTGGTATCAAAGAAACTATTAGAGATTATATGAATTTGGTGTAAGTAATCCATGCATTATGAATTGATGATGCAATAGTACCAATTTAAGCATTTTTAATTTTTTTGAAATTTTGCTAGTTGGTAAATGAGTGGTTTGGCTTTTGTGATCACCACACTTTAGGAAATAATAATAAATAAATAAATAAAATATTGCCATATTCTACATTAGGTTCTAGCAACTGGCCAACAATACAATTATGCACAATTGTTTTTCTTTCATATGTTTTAAATTTCTCACATTAAGATCTCCCAAGCTATGGCACCGCCCGCTATACCATTGGAAAGATCTCAATGAGCAAAGAGTGGCAACGAGATGGTTTTGTAATGTTTAAATTTATGATGCAAGAATTATTGAATATTGAACAATTTGATCATTGAAAATTCAATAAAATAAAAACTTAAAAACTTAAAAAAATATTGGGGCATGTTCTTGGTATTGGTGGAAAGTTCTCAATGAGTATGATTTAATTGAAGGAAATTTTGTAATTTTCAGACCTGATTTGTAGGAGATATTAAATTTTGAGTAAATCTTTGTCATTGGAAATTCAAAAAAAATAAAAATTCAATTAATTGGGTAACAAGTTCACACTCATACCAACCACACATACCAATTATTTTTTTGCTGCAAATAGTGTGTAACATTGTCACAAATGGCATCCATCAACTTTAACATTATATACAACTGGGTTTTGAGAAATAAATAAAATTAAAAATCATAAAAATATTTCATATAGTTTCTCTAATTAGTTTCATCATCCATGGGATGAAGTTCACCATTCATTTCTCATCAATTATGGATAATTTGAAATTTTGTTTAAGAAGGTTCCTTCACCTTGAACTTTTATTGAAGATTTGAAGAAAGTGTCTACCATAGGGTAATGCCTTTAAATGTAATATATAACTCATCACCCTAGACCCTAGAACCCTAAACCCTAGAACCTTACAATGTAGCCTTGTTCACCTTATTTTTTATGTTTTGAGGTGCTTCATCTACTTCTATAATATCCATGGGTGGTGGTCCTTTAGGGGTCGAAGTGCAATGACGGCTTTAGGTGACAAAACTAGTTTTGGTCCCCCTTTTGTTTTCTCTGTACTGGAGTTATCCAGAAAGTCACCCTGTCTTTGGGCCTGCTTCCATTCCCTATCCCCTCTTTCAGTGCTATTCGCAAAGAAGGGAAATTTTAATACATTTAATGCACAAGGTTCGAGAGTAATTGTAGTAGTTATATAGGTAGGAGCAGTAACACCATCCCTTTGCTGAGTCGGACACTGTAACTTTCTGCCCACCAAGAATGGGAAGGAAATAAAACATATATTAAAGGATAATGGGAAGGAAATAAACCAGGAGCTGCACACCATCCCTCTTCTGAGTTGGACATTACAGTTTTCTGCCCACCAAGAATGGGAAGGAAATAAACCAATAATGGCTTATTTTCGGAAAGTTTGGATGAGTTCAAAGTTTGCCGGTTCTGATGGTGAGCAAGTCCAATTTGCAGAAGACTTTGAAGAGCTTGCCGATCTTGAACAGTTTCTGGAGTATGAGGATCAGTTGCACCTAGAGATAGTATATGTTATTCCTTTTTACAGGAGCACACACCTTAGGTGTTGCTGAGTGCCAATTCTTCCTAGACCGTCTCTACAACTTCTTGGGC
>Ga0116231_10003593_pt1 | contig 32128 bp, 25 predicted proteins | sample S1TSphgellanicum_2_FD_89695 | JGI IMG/M metagenome (GOLD analysis project Ga0116231, IMG submission 89695) | Host-associated microbial communities from peat moss isolated from Minnesota, USA - S1T2_Fd - Sphagnum magellanicum MG | ecosystem: Host-associated > Plants > Peat moss > Unclassified... | reverse complement strand
TTTTTTTGATGGGTTTTGTTTTCTGTGACAATTATTACTCGACGGGTGCATTATGCACCAAGTTCACACTAGTTTACATTGTTTCTAGTTGCAATGGCCATCACTTTGTATGGTTCCTAAGAGGCCATCATTGAACATTTGGTTTCATTAAACACAACATGATATATCCATTGTATATTATTGAACATCTCATTGAAAGCAAGTTCTCGGTTACTCTATGAACATAGAACACATTAGTTATGTGTTACATATTTTTGGAGTGTAACAAAATGACATTGCTTTTGCCTTCAACCATAGGTTGAATGCACATTAAGGTGGTTCACTTTTTGAGTCATAGTGCCCATTTTTGCAAAGTGATATTTCTTTGGGCACCTATAACAAATAATAAAACTTATCAAATTGAGAAATTGAAATTGATTATGCATTCACAACTTGATTATTAAAATACCTATGTAATTATTTTTCAATAAAAGTACATACACTTTTCACACTGGACTTTTAAAGTTTAAAAAATATGGATTGGTTGATAATTTGAATGGTAAAAAATAAAAAGGTTCATATTGAATCCCATTCCAAATGATGTATAATGATTCGATATATGGTGTAACATCAAATAATAAACTTTTATGTGAAAGCCTTCCCTCAAAAATCATAGTCAAATTCTAATTAAGGACTTTTGAATGGTCAAAATTGAACCATATTTTCATAAGTCCTTAACATAATTATTTTTTTGTCAATTTTCAATTTTTTATGAGATGTATATATTTGGAATATGTAGGTGGGCTCCTATTAATATGGAAGTTATTGTTTTTGATACATGGACTTTATTACCATTGAACCCATATACTAGAAAAATTCAAAAATGTAACACTATAGAACGGACTTCTATGAACTTTTGTTTTTTTTAAAAATGAGCCACCTTAGAGTGCATACACCCCATATGATATCTTGTTAATTTTATTCTTGTTCGGTTAATGTCTCTATTGCAATTGTTAAAAATGTTAACATCATTTGTCACATGCCTTGAGGCACCAAGGTCCAAATACTAATTATTAGGATCCTTATTTATCCAAATTCAATGAAAAGAGTCCAACATCAACATGTTGACAAAGTGCCATTAATCAAGTTCATGCTTTTCTAAGGACTATAATGCAACATTAAACACATTCAACCCACCATCTTCAATGTTTTCGTTGTTCTCTTCAAGTTAGTTCCTTTGGCAAGTTGTTTTTTTATAACCAAATTCATGTGTTGTTCATGACTTGTAATTTTCTTGTAGGGTGCACTTTTGCAAACATGTAACAAAATAGTTGAAACCATCATTTAATTTTGGTTATTTAACATTTTAGAAAAAAAAATAAAATGGATTTTTTAATCCAACGTTATTTTCAATATATTGGTACATGTATTTTGAAGATTTGAAATTGATCTAATGAATTTTTAAAAACCCTAAAACACTTTGAAAATAATTGCAACCAAATTTTTTTGGGGGGCAAATTTTCACACTATGGCAACCAAAAAAATCCAATTCAAATTGTACTAAGGGTTTTCTTGGAAACATACACAAAAATCACCATATTTTGAAGAAAAAAATTAAATGTCACTAAATTTGGACAATGAATTCTTGTATGTCACAAAAATTAAGCATGATTACCAAAACATTTAACTATCATGTTTTGATTCCTAACTAAATTTGGTTCATTCCTTTCATGGATAATCATTGATCCACCTATTTGACAAAATTAAAAAATTAAAAATGTAATTGTAACCAATTTTTTAAAGATTTGAAAACACATATGAGAAAAAATGAAAATGACATATTTTGAGTAATTTTTTAACATAATAACATAATGAATTTTAATTTTAATTGAAAATATTGAAAATATGTATAAATTGAAGATAAATAAGAATTACGTAGTCATCCAAGGGGGTGGGTGTGGCTCATGATCAAGTGCTTGCACTCTATATGATAACCTCTTAGGTGGGGCATTCCTTCTACCAACAAGGTCATTTTCCACAATTGTGACATAAATTGATTATTAAAATTATGAACTTTGTGGTTAAATATCATTACCTAGTTTGTCAAGTTTGAATGAATTAATTTTTTGACCATTAGATTGTCCATTCAATCTTCCAATGTTCTAGTTGTCTCCTTAACTTGAATTGCCTTGGGAGCTTCCAACCCTCATGACTAAAGTTTCATTGATGTTTTTTTTAACCTTGATCATCGACACCATCCTTCATGTTGAAGTTTTGCAACCAATTGGTCCAAAGAAGATTGTTATTCTTTTCCAACAATGGATTGAATGCGTCTTTCATAACTAGTAGGTAGTACATTTAGCATGACACATGCATTACAATTTTCTTATCCATGATTTCACCTACAATCCTTAATAAAAAAGTGGTCACCTCCTTCACACCTCACAATACAAATTTCTCGATGGATATTTCTTGGATTCCACAAGTAATGTATGCCACTTGTCCAACATGAAGAATATTATCCCCCCCCTTTTTTTTAACAAATTTTATAACTTGTAGTCCAACAACAATGTGGGTCATTAGGTGAAAATTGAATGATAGGAACTATTGGTGCCTTCTAAGTTGGTTGTGACTAGTCCTAACTACCAGATGATGTGGCAACAAGGAATTGATAAAAAAGTCCTTTGACAAAGTTGAACAATTGTGAGCTTAAACAATGTTTTTACATTATATCATATTTTTTCAAGCATAAAACATTGCTTATGGGTTTTAAAACATGTTTAAAAGTATTTTATATTTATTGAATTACTTTCAAACTTATCCAAATGTTAGATTCAAATAATAGAATAGGTGTGGTACAAATCTAACACACATTTTCAACATTATTTTAGTTTATGCAACTTGTAACATATTGTCAAAAAAACATTTGTTATGATTGAAGTGGTTCCCATTACATGTTTTTACCTCATTTTGATCTCAACTATGTTATAGATTATGTCATCTTTGATTGACAAGAAGTAGATTGCCATCACTTGTTCTTTTAATGATTAAAAATTAACTGTAATCTTAGGCCCACTTTAGATTGGGGTCTAGGGTCCAAATTCCTAGGAAGCAATTTGGATGCATTTCAACCAAATTGAATCTTTGAGTTGGACGTTACCTTGGACTTGAACTTGTCTCGTAGGTCTTCAAATCATGAGCTCTCTTTTTTAGCTTTCTTTTTGGGTTTGAACCAATTGATTTTCCTTTCAAAATGGTGCCATCTAAATTTAACCTAGATTTGCCACTTTTTGGCCTTGGATCCTCATCTAAAGATTGTGGGTCCAATTTATGGTTCTCATTCCATAAAATTGTCCTTTTTAAGTAGACCTTAGACCTTGGACCCTCATTTAAAAAGTGGCCCTTAATAGCACTTAATGTAGCACATAACATATGTTATGATGTTAATGGATGTCCTAATCATCACAATTAATATTTTTGTTAGATGTTTCAACAGTTACAACCAAAGGACCAATGGCATTCCATAATTTCTCCTTCATTAAAAGCACCTTCATCTTGGTTTTTCACATTATGTCATTGAAAGACCACTCAAGTTTACTTTCTTCATACATGGTGATAATATGTTTTATTGCCATTAAAAATTAAAGCTTCAAATTTCACTCTTGAGGGTGCAAATAGGATAACATGAGCCACACCCACCTACTTAGGGAATTGTTTTTGGGAAAATACTTTTAAAAATATTATTAAAAAAGTCTTCAATTTTTTTTCAAAAATCTTAAAATTTTCTTAATATTATTATGTCAAGGTTTATCATGTAAAAAATTTCAAGATATATATACTTTTCAAAAGTTTTGAAGTCTATTTATAAACCTTTTTCATGTTAAAAAACATGCACTACAATGTTTAATGAGTGTTTTTGAGAGTTTTTATTCATTGGATATTTTTTAGATCAATTCACATGTTCCAATAATATATTACGAACTTTAATATATATAGAAAACTCTTATAATTTCAACACCAAATTAAATTACCACTTTTAAATGTGAAAATTAAACACATGTTACACTTGTTGTGGCTCCTATTAGTGTGCCTGGACCTTTGAACAATTGTACCCAAGTTTTGGTCTTCACATCATAAAACAAAAAATCACTCCTTAAACAATGCACTCCAAAGAATCATCACAACACATATTAGAAAAAAAAAAATCATTCTTCAACAATTAAATTATTGACCTTTAGTGGTTTTCATAACACAAAAGAATAAACACTTTCTAGTGAACTTTATAAATCAAAGCAAGGATCAACAATTTATAAATAGATTCATAATGAGGTTTAAATTCTTCATATTAGAAACAATAATAGTTTACCTTAACATGGATCTGATGAAGACCATTGAATGACAAAATAAATTAAAAGGAAAAGTCCAAAAGACATAGGAATTTTATGATGGCCATTAAAACATCATTAATTTTGATCCATTGTTTCAACTTCAAAGTCTAAATAAGTTAATTGACTTAATTATGAAATCTAAATAATTAATTAATTTTTAAAAGTACCTTAATTACCTACATGTTGATTATGGGCATGTGTGAAAAATTGTGACAAATTTGGACTATTAAAAGGTATTGAGTTAGATCAAAAGTTCAATGGTCAATTATTTTAAACATTTGAGTTTGGGTTTAGTAAATAAAAGTTTGAATAGAGAAAGTTAAATTTCAATCACATACAATTCATGAATTACACCTAGTTTGTGGCATAAGTTTCAATTTAGATTTTAAAAAATATCAAACCATTTCAAGAAGGACACATATCTAACTAGAGGGACAATAACATATACCATATTTCCACAATATCTCTTCACAACTCAATACCTTTGACCTAATGGTAGTTGAAAAGATAGAGGAAGAACACAATCACACATACAACATTGTTCTCCCAAAACTTTTGAACCATTATTAATAGTAGTTCAACCACTATGACAAACAATCCTCAAACCCAGGGCCAAGTTTTTACCTACAAAACTTTTTGCCTTCGACTATCTGCATGGTTGGGCATTGAAACTTTGTGTTCTTTTGTCTATGAAATCTTGGCTAGTTTCCATGCAGGATTTTTCCTTTTCAATGACTTGTCAATTTAGATTCATAAACCCAAGTAAAGAACCTAGTATTTAGCCTCAAGTGATGTTTAGAAAACCACCCAACACTAGTAAATTCTAAACCAACATTGGAAACAATTAAAGTTGCAAAGAACCAAACTTATGTGAACATTAGTTAAACCTTGCATATATAGTCTTAATAGATACTCAAAGTAGGAAGCAAACATCATAAATTTCACATAAAAAACTATTAAATCTCTTTGTCATGGTGAGATTGTAATAACAAAAAAATTAATAGCTTTCACAATGTTTCACCATAACTAAATTATTGTTTACTAAATAATATGAGAAAAATGTGTTAAATACTATGTATATTTGTTATGAGAGTCTAACCCAATTTGATATTTGGTCAATGAAACTTATTGTGTTTTTTCTACCCGTGCCAAATTTTGCAAATTGTGATAATTATCTTTTTTTGGTGAACATTGTACAAAACATTTTTCTTAAACAAACATTAGCAAAATAGTTTTCATTTGAAAGATAATGCACAATTCCTACAAAAAGTTGAATGGTGTGTTACAACTAGAACTATGGACCTTATTCACAATAATTTGTTATTTACAATTCCCTTGATGTTAAAGATTGATTGACATAATTGTAAATTTTAAATAAACATGGAAATTATCCTTTAGCATAAATTGAATGACTTTCTTTAATTTGAAATGGTTGGTACTTTCCAATGTTGATTTAGTATTAAATGCACAACTAGTTGATATTGGTATTAAACATTTTCTGAAGATTTATACTAATTTGGTGGATATATTTATCAATTTCAATTTGTCTTCCAACGATGCATTATTATGAGTAGTTCAATCAATAATACCAAGAGGTATCAAAGGATTTAAGTATCAATCCTTACATAATATCACTTTCACCTAGTTCACTTAGTATGAAAAAATGATTTTCATTTATATTTAATTTTTGAGGTTCGATTATGCAAAATAAAATCTAGAAGTAGCATAAGTTATAACTCACCATCCTCAATTGGTATTATTCATCTACCTTGGTGCAAAACATCAAGTTCATACCAAGAAAATAAAGAAAGTTAACCCATTCTATTGGTATGATTTTGATATTGCTTTAAGTCATAATTGGGTACGAATAAAACGAGGTTGGAAATGCCCCCAAGTCATATTGGTTTACTAGGTTCTTGGATAGAAATGCATGTACCAATGTTATGGACAAGCCATCATCTATATTCCAAAACAATTATAATATTTTTCCCTTTGGGGTATACTAGTAAGGAATTGAGTGTGGTTTTGTTTCCGTTAAGGAATTTTTTTGGTTCTTCTCATGTCTTCTCAAAATTCATTACTTCATTTGTCCATTAGTTTTCTCAAACAAACATCATGTTTTAATGAATGTTGCACAACTATAGAGACAAGTCATTTAGAAGACCATAACATGATCAACTAATCAAAATGACAAGAGTTATCACCCATTAACAATCATAGGTGAAAACCTTTTTCATTCCAAATTAAGGAAAAGAAATTTATAAATAGACATTCAACTCTAAACAAGTTATGCACCATTCCATCGTATCTTCCTATTCTTGACATGTAAACTTACATGTTAATGAGGTTTAGGTACAATAATTAAACTAAATCATACATATCCAAAGTTATGTCATAAATATAACCATAAAATTGTTAATGGACAAAATGTTATTTATGCATCCATGACATTTTTTTTAAAAAAAATGCAACAAAGATGTAGGCCATGTCTTCATTCATGCATCTTTGTTGAAAGAAAAATTAAACAATTAATGTCATATCTTTTTCTTCAAGCTCATCCTCAATGACTTAAATAATTCCTTAGTTTCCAATTCAATTTAAAAGGAAAACAAGTAATTGGTTAATCTCATGTGGGTTATGAAATTCATTGATATTTGCAAAAAAAAAACTTGTTCATATTTCATATTTGATGACCTTACAAATATATATTTTACATGGATGGTGAAATAAAACACAAATGACTTTAATGTGGAAATAATTTTATGTAAATTGTGTACACAAAATATGTTTTGGAATCATGAAAATAAACCTATTTTACATATTGATATGGATATATTAAGGAGGAAATGAATGAAATCAAAAGAAAAAATATAAAAGTAAAAATGGCCAAATATCATTAACACCTTGATGTTTGATGATTGGTTCTTTGGTTGGTTTGTTTAATTCCCTTATTTAGCAAAAAAACCCCATTAGAAAATATATATTATGATGCACATCCTTCAATACTTAATCAAGTTCCCAACATTAATTAGCCATGAAAATATATGAAACATGCATAATCATAATGGTCAATTTACATCTTTTGGCATTTGTGGTCATAATAGTTGAATTTTAACATATACCCACAGTAATGTTTTTCATTGAATATATATAAAGGTTGGTGAAAGAAAGCTTTAAAAAAATATGTATATGTTAGGTAGAAAACAAAAAACATGCCATTATAAGCTCATGGTTTATAACAAGTGCACAACCCAAGTCTTTGCATTTGTGAGGTAGATAACACAGTTTCAAGAAAAAACAAACAACCTTAAAAAGGTCATGGATGATTTTTGGAAGTTTTACAACTAAACAACTATTACTTACAACTAAACTCCCTTCAAAATATTACTAAGTGGTGAATTAGAATGAAAATTTTTGGTCATGTTTGTGGTTATCAATTTTAAGAAATTCCTCCTTTGTTCCACCATCCATTTGGCTTTTAAATCACATGTTACATCCCTAAAAACTACCATCAACTTGTAGATTGGAAACACAAAAGCACAAAACACATAATTGACTTTAAAAACACATACATTATGAAAAATTATGTCCATCAAAACCACACTGCCCTTCAACTATAGCCCCAAAATAATTAATATACAATTATAGTACAATTAAAGCATGGAAATACATGTAATTAATAAACAAAATGCCATGTTAGAAAATCAAGGAGTTGTAATGTAGTTGCAAATGGGACACTTGTAAGGTGTAATGTATGCATTGTACATACATGCATAGTTAATCATGTTTGATTTTTCGATAAATGACACTTTAATTGCATGTCGCAATTACATTACAATTAGTGTAAATATAACATTCAATCATCAATTAGGTTGCAACTAGTGTACAATGAAAACACATATGATCATGCCATGTGTATGCATTTTCACCACCTAATAGATATGCCATTTGCAACTAATTATCAATTATGATTTCCATTTAGACAATTAATTTTGCCACTATGTGGCCACTATACAAGTACTATTTTTTCATTATTTTGTGACTATTATTCAATTATTAATAAATTAATAACTAAAATAATCATATTTAAACCTTAATATTTAATAATGAATTCATTTTTCAATAATTTATTAACTATTATATATTAATTAATATTTAATTCACTTAAGTACTTTGATCTAATTAATTAGACTAAATAATCAACATTTACTATGAATTAATTATTATAATTTTGAAAATTTGAAAATTTAATAAATTTATTAATAATTAACTAAATCACTAGTTTTTTATTAGACTTATTCATAGAAATATTTAAATCAAGTAATTAATTATCAATTCAGAAATTCAGATATTTCATTATTTGATAAGTATGTCTTTTGCCCAAATCCATATTTGATCTTCAATATTTAATAATGAGTTATTTAAAAATAATTTATTCACTTTTAACTATTCATTAATATGAAATTTATTTAATTATTATGAACTAATCAATTAGGCTGAATAATTAACTATTTAATCTGAATTAATTATCTGAATTAAATATCTGAAAATTAATTATTTTAATTCATTAACTAACTAACTAATTATCTAAATTAGAAAAAAATTCAGATAATTAATTCAAATAATTAAATATAAGATAATCCAAATAATAAATTTTGGAAATCCGGATTGTTAATTATCTGAATTTTATTTGAATTTAAATTATTAATTAAAAAATTTATGAAAATTACCATTTGAAATAATTAATTATTGATAATTAATTCACATATATAATTATTAGATAATTACCTATTAAGTTGTACAATTTACAAAATTGAAAGCAAACACAAAAAACATGGAATTTATTCTAAAAAATTGCAACCCAATTTGCAATTAATGTGGAACTAAAAGATTTAACCAATATGTTTTGTCCATGAAGCACATCTCACAAAGTATATAAAGAAGGTGTCATTTCTTGTGTGTTCACATCAAAATAGATGTGTCAATCTAGGATGAGCTCAAAAAAAATTAACCCTAAGGACAAAACATAAAATAAAAATAATTACATTTTTATTTTTTAACTTACTTACTTGCCTACCTAAATAGGTAAATAGGTATGTAACCTAGGTATGTAGGTATGTTTTACTTGCCTATGCCCATGTATCTACCTACCTACCTACTTATATATATATTCAAAACTCAATCAATATGCCACATGGCAATTTTCAACTGCATCACGTGTCATAATATGAAATCATATAAAATGAATAATCACAATGGATGGTGGAGATCAATATTTCAAGAAAATAATAATTTTCACCCAAAAATCTCCATAATGTCATTTGTCAAATTTTGATGGATTGACGAAAAGTAATGTTAACATGACATTACCATTGTAGTTGTAAATTAGTTGTATTTGAATTATGTACTAGTTGAATCTATATAGTTGTAATTAAGTTGCATACATGTATACAAATTCACAAATAACAAAATTTCAAAAGACATAGAAGCCATAAACATATACATAAAATCATGAAATGTAAACATAGACACAAAACTAACATCAAACATAGACACAACAAACTTCCAAAAACAAAACAAAAAAAAAGACCTGTGAAAAAAATAAAAAACATCAACTAACAAATTGAAAACATTAGAGACACAAATATGTGGATGTAAGAAACACAAAAGAAAACTAGACCATCAAACATAAATAAACACATAAACATCAAATATAAACATGGTACTAGAATACGAAAGACAAAAAAAAATTAACTCCTAGAAGATAGAATAGACAATAGACAACAACTAATAGATTGAAAACACTCATGATTACAAACTACAAGACACCAAGAAGTTCTTAGCCCCTCATAGTGTGGAATCATGGACATGTTTGCTTAAAACCCTAAACCAAATGAAAGATTGTTCAATTCATCATCTTGAACCAACTACTAGTGGAGCACGGAGAAGCCTATTAGTCACCAACTGCCTACACAAAGAAAAAAACAAAGATTAAAAGGTATAATTTAAGTTTAAAAAATCTTCATGATCAACTTCATCTTATTTTAAATTTTATCAAATTTTATTCCACTTCACATTTATATGTAAAGTCAATGGGTTTCAAACAACTAGTCCATGGATGTAATGGCCAATTTTTGTGGACAAAAAAAGAATGAACTTGTCCAAGTTCTCTTTTGTAACAATTGAAAGATATGTTCTGTTTCAATTTGGTTAGTTGGGATGGCACTAAAATATGTTGCATTGGGTCCAAGCATGGTAAAGTATGCCAAAAAAGTAGTCTTAAGAAAATTTAATTTAAAAAACAATCTCTTTCCAACATTAATATTAAAAAATATTAAAAATCTATTTAAATTGAATTTTGAAATCCTAGAGCACTTCATTGAATTTATTATAAGTTGTCCATAAAGTGTGAAGAATTTTTATGCAAGAAAAAAGGATGAAAATTATGTTTTAAATTGGTTGGTTTTTCAAAATTTCCAAGATACTTTTACATTAAAACTTTGATAGATTATGACTAGATAGTGAAAAGTTGAAATCATATCCATACACATTAGGTCTTCATCACTTGAAAATATAACAATTTTAATTGATGTTGTACTTTCACATACTTTTAACTCAATTTTGCAGAACTATGACATGTATTTTCAATACTTGCATTTCAAAAAAATGTACTTATATGCATATTAAAACATTTGTTCCTTCAATATTATGCAATGAAATCAAAGAAATTATAATTGTTGATCATTGACTAAAATAATATTCATGGATTTAATACACCAAAGTATACTTTATGGATACTTTCCAAAAAAACAAGTGTTTTCGGCTAGCATATTTTACCATGTTTATGCTTCACTAGAAGAACAATGGTCTGAAACTTGTATTTTTTTTTGCACCACCAAGAGAACACATGCAAAGTGTAATTTTCTACATCAATAGGAAACCATGAAAACCCAATAAATTTCCTTGACATAATGTCCCTATATGTGTTATTGTTGTTGTTGTGGTGTGAAATAAACCTTTATAACAACTTGTGAATGAATATTAAAAGCTTTTCTAGCTTTGTTAGACATCAACAACTTATTTGCTTCCATTAGTAAAAGCAACAATAATTTCTCATCATATTTAATAACCACAATAACAACATTTTCATGACCCAAATACATGGAAACCGATTGCATGTTTTTGAACCTCAAATCAAACATTAAAGCCAACATATTATGATCCCTCTTCTTGTCAAATGCATACAATAAATCAATGAAATGCGAAAAAACCTTTAGAGTTTGATGTTTCATTCGAACCATCAACTTTTTCAATTCAAAATCAAACACATCCTCTTTTTGAACAAGGTTGTCAGGGATAGGTTGGAAGACCAATTTTTTCACGCTTGTTTCAACAAATTAAAATAATAAATTGCAAGGCATCCACAAGCAACCAATGTCTTTAACTTTGGTTCAAAACACAATCATAAATAGTTGGGGACAAAAATTTCATAACTACTTCACAAATAGCCCACATTTTTGGAAAATGCACATGATTTTGCAATCCCATATATTGACTATTATAGCATAATGTAATGGCATTTCAAAAAGTCAAGGCATCATGAAATAACAATACTTGATTTACAAATATGTAAGGAAGAACATAAAAAAATTAAAAAACCTTTGAACCATATAAAACACATTTTTATTTTTCAAATTAAAAAAAAATAAAAATCAAGTAAACCTTTACCTCATTTTCACATGTGTGTTTAATTTTTCAAACTTCAATGCAAAATCAATGCAAGCTTTATCCCATGCTTGCCTACCTTTGCTCAAATTTTTGGGCCCCATAATACATTTGGATATGGCACCTTGAACAACTTTTATAGATGCATAATTTAGACTAGTAAACATTTTGTTGTTTGTAGTAGAACATTAACACACCTTTGAAAGCACACAACCAAAACATGAGCCATCCAATGGCTCCAATAACCTGAATTTAGTGCATTATATAATATAATTTAGGGCACTTGCACATGTTTGTAAGTTAAACCTTTCATCCTTTATGTGAGTAATTATCTTTTCAATCAGAGTAATTATGTTGAATAGGTCTTGCAATTTATGACCCATAGCTATGTTGCTCATGTTTATCACCTTAAAGAGGCCAATAATGGCATGTTTTGCCTTCGAGTTGTTAGAGATTAAGTTGACAACCATAACAAATATGTCATGCTCCTTTTGACATCCATAGATTGAATGTGTAGGTGATTAATAAACAACTAGCCAATGCAAGCTAAACATAACAACATCATGGTTTTTTCTAACAAGTTCAAGGTTAGAATATTTTCAACAAAACCCTTTTTCAATGTGAAGACTATTCATGGACACAACTTGTATGACAACTTTTGGAGCCAGATGAACTCAACATTCTTCATAAACAAAAGCCTTTTAACCACAAGCAACATCAAATCCTCCAGAAAACCCACTTGCATGGGATCATGATTTCTAAATTTACTTGTAGTAGAAATAAACCCAACAATTATAGACAAAAAAACAGGAGGCCTCTTTTCGTTGGCCTTTTGATCAAGAGGAGATTTCATTGAAGCAATGCAAAAATCTTTTGTTAACATTTTTCATTAGGGTAAAATGATTAACAATCCTTTCTTACAAAACCCGTCTTTCTAAGTTTAAAATTATTTTACTTTAAACTTTAAACCTTACACTTGTGTTTCCAAGTTTTGCACCTAGTGTGCATGACTAGGATTTTAGGTCTAACATAATCATGGTGGTAAATGATACATTTCATGATTTGGTTGTGTTCTAGATCCACAAGTTGATAATTATTCACCTTAAGAAATGCTCATGTGTTGCAACCTTAGCTTTGGGTTTGTGACCAAAACAAAGGTTTGCAAAGGTGCGGGCCAAGAGTGAAGTTCAGGAGTCACATTTGATGCTTTTGGGAGTGTAGGAGAATATGAGGGAATGAACCCCCGCATTCCCAAGTGAGTTTCGATTTTGGGAGTTGAAGTCTCGATGGACTCCTGAATTTTCAGAGGGTGATTGTAGGGGTCAAATTCATTGGATTGAAGAGTTTCCTATACCATTGGAAATCTCTTGAGACGTAGATGTCTAAAATAAGCTCACATGACCCATTTGGGTATTAAAAATATAAATTATGGCCAAAAGAAGGGTCAGGAGTCAAATTGTTAATTTGACTTTCGACCATTAAAAGTCGGGAATCACCTTGATTTACTTGCGTATAGGTGACGTGTCACATACCATTTGAAAATCTTTCGACAAGGGTTATAACTTTACTTCAGACCTCACTTCAATTAAAGGTTTGCACAAGAAGTTATGGGGCCCCAAAATCACGAGAGTTTCAATTTCGGGAATTTCAGGACTCCCAACTTGGGAGTCTCGGCACAAAATGACATTTAGGTGCAAGCCCCGTGGCCATGCATAAAAAATAATATAAGGGGGAAGGTGGTGGCTTCCCCCAAGTCCGGGCTATGGAAAGTCTTATGAGTTTGTGTTTGTTCATGGTTCGTTCGTGCACCAAAAATGCTCCAACTATGCATTAAGCAACTTGTTGTTTGGTTTGTGCAAGTTTGTGTGAGTAATTGACTTGCTTGTCACTCTTCCTAATCCTTATCTTGGAGCTTCGGCATGCCTTCCCTACCCCCAAAGTGTTAGGAGCCAGGGAGCGTGCTTCAACTCTTTATCCTTTCATTATTTTCACCCTTTGGACTCACAGTGGAATCCATCAAAGAGTTTGGGGTGCATCACCATGTGCGTGAAGTATAGTAGTGTGGCTTTTAAAAAAACCTTTGTTTTTGTAAATTCTCCAAACACATTTTAGTAATGTATGCATCATCATGCCCTTTAGCATCAAACAACTTTTGAATTTTCTAGCTCCCCACCTTGGTAGGCAATTTGCACATCCCAATATTACTACTATCGTATTTTGGAGAAGTTGGAAGGACTTCTTCATTAGAAATGATATCATGAACACTTATGGCGTTCATGACAAGACATAAAAAAGAATCCATTGTAAGATTGCTTAGTAATAAACCAACACAAGATGACTTGAAGATAGATAACTCTAAGACAATTTAGTAAAAAACAAACACAAGACAATTCCAAAACAAACAACCTTAAGACAACTCAATAAGAAACCAACACAAGACAACTCCAAGATAAACATCTCCAAAAAAACTTAGTCAAAAACCAACACAAGAGAAAATAAAAAAAATTGTGAACTATTCACAAATTACCATAATTCTAAACTTGGAAAAATAGGTTTAAGGTTTAGGGTTTAAAGCTTCATGAGAGGAATAGAAGGTTGCTTGTTGTTTTTTTGAATATCTCCCCACCCATGTAACTTCATGTATGTGGGTAGAAGCCAAAAGGATGAGATGCAAAAATCGAAAGCTTAATTTCGTTATTTGGCAAAACTAATAGAGCAGATGAGTAGACAACATATTCAACAACTGCTAAAAAATAGGAAAGTTGAATGTATTTCCTCACCCTAGTTGCTTCATAAAAGTGCGTTCAAGCAAAACTTGTAACAAGGTGTAAATGAGGTGAAACAATGAAACCCATAGAACAAGAAAACTCCAATATTAAAGACCAAAAACGTTGTCACCTATCAACAATCACCATAGATGCTGAAAACCCTCATTTTCCACTGATGCAACAACTTTCATATAATTTCGTCAAAATAAAGGTGATGGTGCAAAAGATGAAAACGAAAATTGAATGACATTCAAAGGAGGTTGCTACTTCACATGTTCTCCCCAAAATAGACAACTAATGTGCATTGTGCACTTTCACCCAAAGTGCAAACAAAAATATTGAAGGTTGAAGCTCTAAAACCGCATATTTTGTTGTAATTCACTTGTATCTAGATTTGCCATGCTCCCTTGAAAAAACTTGATTTGCTCCTCAAATCTCCACTAGCTAGTAGGTTGCATTCATAGTTTTGGCAGCACATTGACAAAAAAGCTCAAAGTGGACTTTGCAAAGGTATAAAAGTGGTTGTGAAAAGTGAAGGAGCCGGGAGACATGACTCGCACAAACACTAAATTACAAAATCCTAACCATACTGAAAGGTTATAAAACAGGTACTAAAAGGGTATGAATTTGAGTTTTGGGTAGATATCCTTTGCACTGATTCTTTCTGGGTTGAGTCCGATCGCATGTATTTGAACTTATGAAAGTTCCCCTTATGAGGTGGGGGCGGGTATTAACTTCCTAAAAAGCCTGGGTAGGAGGAGGGACCGGGTTTCTAAAAGACAAACACCAAGCGATTATATAGATATATATACCCGATGCAATACCCAAAATGAAATCAAATACCCGCCCAAATGACTCAAGTTTGACCACATCAAAGTTACCATTCTGACATTTAAAAATAAAATAAAAATGACATAAAGTCACCATATTTCCAAGAAAAAAAAAAAAAAAAGTTGAAATTGCCAACTTTGGACCATAGCTTTTGATAATGTCACAAGATTATATAGCAAGGTTCCAAAAACATTTTGGCCAATTCCTCTTTTGAATGGTCACCATAAACCCTAAACCCTAATGCACAAATTTGCAAAAGATTAAAAAACCCTATTTGGAAGAGGATCTCCCATTTTTATTTCTTACTATGACTTTCTCAATTAATATAATAAGATTGTGCTTAAAATCAAACAAGGGCTGCGGAAAAAAGAGAAAAAATGAAGCAAAAAATTCCAACCAAACTCTAGTTTATCCAATGACACCAATTGGAGTGTGTTGATGAGTGTTTCCTTTTGTCAATTATTTGATGTAGCCAAAATGATGGTCATGAATAGGAAGATTTAGCTAAATTTTGGCTAATATAAATGGGATGTAAAAATGAAAAAAAAATTTAAACATCCTTCTAAACCCCAATCTCCAACCCAGTTGAGGTCACGAGTTCCGTTTAACCCGAGGATGTGGTAAGCTTCTAGGCTGCCCTGCATGCCGCTCAGTGGCAGTAATGTGTTTGTCTGATGCCCCTTTGTCTCTCCCCTCTCTCTACCCCTCTTCACTCTCTCCTTTCCCCTCTCTCCCTCGCGGTCTCGCGTGCAGCAGCTCTCTCTTCCGTCTCTCTATCCTCTTTTCAGGCCTCGGCACCACCTGACAAAGGTATGTATCTCATTCCCATTATATCCCAGTAGCCCATCTCTTCTTCACCTTTGGAAAGACAAAAGCTCCGTGCCTGCAAGAGCTCTGGTTTTTTCCCCTCCCCGTCCCTTCTGTTTGCGAATGTTGTCTCTCTCGGGGTTCAGGTTTGTGTGCGGTAGAGAGAGATACGGTTTTCTGTTGATTTGCGATCATCCTCTTGCCCCACCCATCTCGTGTGTTAGACTAGAATGAACGTTGTCTGGTCAAGTACACATTCTCTTTTTCCTCTCTTCACGAAGTTCCAGTGCATTTGGGGTTCTATGCCTTCTTGGGGAGTTTGGTTTCGGGGGCATGTTGATCCTTGTTTCTTTCTGGGGTTTTGGTCCGAGAGGCTAAGTACCATGGATATTTCATGGTTTCTAGGGTTCAAATTAGGGTTTTTCTGACGGAGGGTTTTTCATGGAGTTGTTGCTTTGGGGTGGGTGGTCTTTGATTCTGTGGCGTAAGTTGTGCCCCTTCTTTAGCTCTCTCCATGCCTCTTTGCTTTTGTTTGATTCTGTGAACTCATCCCCTATGTCAGACAAATGAGATTTCAATCTCTTCTGGTGTTCTGTGGTCGGTCCTGTGTCAGGAATCAAATCTGTTGCTTTTTTTATTTGGCCCCAAATCCCACTTTGTGAGACAGAATTTGGGGGGCCTGATACATGCATGTGTGTATGCTCTAGTTTTGCTTCTCTTGATTTTTATGCTCTTTAGTACTTATCTGTTTTGTTTGTGTTTCATTGTACAAAATCTAAGGAAATTGTCCTGACATTCAGAAGCAAAGTTTTTCAACACAATTTTTTTCAAGTTTCGTACATCTGCCTGTGGTTGGATTCATTTTTTCAGCTTCTTTTTTCATCTCTGTGTTTGGGTCTAAGTTGTAATCAATGGGGTTTTTGCCTACCTACATGTCTGTCTCCATTAATTACATCCATCCATTGTGCTTTGATTTGGTGCTCTTGTTTTGGTGGATGCTTTTGCTGTTTGTATGTTGAGCTGGATGTATCTCTTTGGCAACCCCATCTTGTAATTCAAGCAATTTTGAATCATCTGTGTTTTTTCCTTTGCCCTCAATTTATTTGCAGCATTTTTTGTGGACATCATGTTGGAGACAGTATTGATGTACTACTACATACATGTCTTTTTCTTGCATCATTTGCAGTCCATACATAGTTACTCCTTGGTTTTATCCTCTTCATACACATGTGGTCCTAGCCTCTTAACTTCACAAAATCCTCATGCTTTTTCAAAAAACTAGAGTATACCCTTTTCCCCAAGCATGTGGTGGGCCCCTCCATGCCTCTGGCAATTTGTCCCCTATTCGGTTGTCAGGGATTTGTGGAATACCTGTGTCTTGTTATACTTGTTCTTGGTCACTGAAAGCTTTAGCCTGTGTGCTTGGGTATCTATGTCCTATGTTGCTGCTGCTGCTGCTGTTATCTTGCTCATGTGTTTTTGCAGTTTATTCTTCATTGCTGGAGCTTGTGCACTGATTGTGTGTAAGTAAACGGCAACCAAGTCATTTGGCTCTATGAAATAACTTTTGACTCTATAGTGGTGGCTATAAATGCTAATAATAGGAATATTGCAATAAAATAGCCTAAGTAAAGAATTCTGTTACTTGATACCTGACAATATCTAATAGTAGATGTTTGAAATACTAGTCCCTGTTTTCTGTTTTTTTGAAGTTTAGTCCAGGAAATCTCTGTTACGGAGAAATTGTGTGTTTCATGAGGAGTATTATCACTCTGCGAATGATATTGCTGGTTTTTGAGCTGTAGTTTTGGAGCTTCACCATTTGGAAAAGTATCATGTTCATGCCCCATTCTTGTCTTAAGATTCTTGTGCTAGTTAGAAGGTTAGTGAGGTAACTTTGAAGATATCATGAGCTTCTGCAGTGTTTGTGCAATGGGTTTTCCTCAGGTGATTGTGGCCCGAATCAAGGGGTGGCAAAAGAATGGGCTTACCCTAGGGACGGAGCTTGAAACATCTGAGGTTATCAACTTAGCTTCTAAAGTCATAGATAATGTAGAGACCAGGGTGAGCAGGGCCATACAAGGAGGGTTCCTTAGAGACCCTCACCACAAATCGGAGATTGAGCACATGTACTGATTGGAATCATTTGGGCAATTTTGAGTGGGGCCAGACAAAGAGATGTATATAACAAGGTGTTTTTAGATATGGCAGTTGGTTTTTGATTTGCCAGTTTGGACTTTGAACAGAGGAAGAAGTGTGGCTTGGCTTTGAAGGGGTCTGCACTGAGGACTAGCCTTTCACCAGGCTGGAAAATAGGCATATAGTGAGAGGGAGTGGAGTGAGGAATGGCTGGGGATGATTTTGTGGAGCTCAAGTTCAGGTTGTATGATGGAACGGATATAGGACCCAACAAGTACACCCCAGCCAGCACTGTTGCCACCCTCAAGGAGAGCATCCTGTCTCAATGGCCACGAGGTGATTATCCTGCCCAACCTTGATATTATTGAATTTTAGTGATTTTTTGTTTTGCACCTTTTCTGCCTCTCTATCTCTCCATTGGGTAGCTTCTATTCTCTCCTTTTTCTATTGCTTTCTGTGTCACCCTGCTGTTATTCCCCCCCTTATCTTTCTCCATAATGGTTGGGATGGTGCGAAGAGTGTATTGTCTTCACACCATTTTTCCCTCTGATCTACCTTGACAAGCTTGTTATCCATTTCTTGCTTGTGGGAGTTGGGTTTTAATGCAGGAAAAGAGAATGGACCTAAGTCAGTCAATGACATGAAGCTAATAAATGCCGGGAAAATATTAGAGAATACCAAGACACTTGCGGAGTCTAGGGTGCCAGTTGGTGAACTTCCTGGTTGTGTAATCACAATGCATGTTGTAGTGCGGCCCCCAACATCAGAGAAAGCCAGTGGTAACCAGCTTCCTATCTCTGTGTCTTGACCTTAAATCCCTTGCACATATGTTTTGTCTTAGCCATCCCTGTCATCAGAAGCAGGTGGGTGATTAGTCTTTTCTGGGAGCCTCCTGCCTGGCCTGCTTCAAGTGGATGTTGATGAGGGGCAGTCATTTGTTTCATCCTTCAAAACTCCTTGCAGTTCTGTTTGAGCTTCTGCAATGCTTGGGTGTGCCATTTGTTTGTTCCTTGTGGCTCAGCATTTTTTGCAGTGTACTTACCTTTGCATGTTCTGGGATGTTTCAAACAGCTAAACTGCCATCTGATGCTGCAAAGAGAAACAAGTGCTATTGCACAATTCAGTAGCCTTGTGGAGTCTCCTCTCAGCATGTTTAGAGAAACAACATTGAGGAGCTTGGTTCTGTTCAGGATAAGTTTAGGTTAGCACATGAACAAACCTCCAGCCCTTCCTGTTAAGCGAGAGAGTATTCATGCTGAAGACAGACCTTCTAGGGGATCACTGATGGCATGACCATCAGCTGAAATCAAGCTGCTATTGCTTGCAGCAGCCAGGAGCCTTGGGGAAATCTTCAAGATCTAGATTTGAGCTGTGGGGACACAAAGGGGTGTGTTGAAACTGAGGACTTTGGCATTACCAGTTTGGATTACTCCACAAGGTTTTTTCCAGCATTTTGGTGCCTGTATTGAAAGGCCTGAGAAAAACATTCATGATCCTGACACACCCTTAGAGCCTATTATTGTCTGTGAGTAAGTCCTCACATCAACAAGAGCTACCAAAATTCCAGTGGATCTTGACATTCATGCCAAAAAAATCCTGAAGTGTAGGAGATGTGTCTGCAGCAAAACATTTTGCCTTGGAACTTCTCATGGGAAGACTTTCCACAGGAGACTTCTAGAGCAATGCTGGTGGTTTGGGTTGATAATTTTGTCTGGCAGCAGTTTAATTTGGATTCATTTCTTCAAATTTCTTAACCAACCTCAGAAGAAACCTCTGGAAAGGCAAAGCAGTATAGAAAGCCTTTCTGATCTCTGAGTTCCTGGACCAAAGCCCAGCATCTGTCAGTTTACTCATCTCAGAGATTTCTTATAGTGATTATTACTAAATGTGTGATCACAATATATAATACCAAAGCAAATATGTTGAGGGGGAGTCAAACTCACCACCTCATTGGTTTCAACCTCATAATGTGCATTGCAACAGTGTCCGTCATGCTACCCATTTTATCAAAATGGATATGCCTTCTGGGATCAAGGTTGATGGGTAGCATCACTATTAACAAACAGCTCTAGGTTTTGTGATTTCAATGCTTGGGTAGCAGTGGGTTTTCCCTGAAGGAAGGTGTACAACAACAATTGGACCTTTGATTCAGAGATTGTTGTCATCTTACTTTGAAGGAAGTATTCTCTCATAAGAAGGGGTTCTCTTCTGAGGACTGAAATTGGAGTACAGTCATTCTTCCCAATCATCATCATCGCTTGCTTCTTGATTCTTACGGGCAATGTAAGCATGAAGATTGGCGATCTGCACAAGAAAAAAACAACTCACAATTTTTTAATCAATGTACCAGAAACTGATTTCATAAAAGATAAAAGCTACAGAGACATCTTTTCTTGATTTGTAAACATCAAAATGTAATTGAAGTATGAATAGTCAAGAGCTTACTGGAAGTGTAAACTTGCTGTGATACACACCATTGCCACAGCGGATGCAAGTGCATTTGAACATTGGAAACAAAAATGTCAGAACAAAAATTGTATAGCCAAGACCTGCTGCTATGTCAACTATGTAGCAGCAACTCTCACAAACTAAATTTACACCAGACAACAGCACTTCTCACAGTCAGTCACTGCAGCATGTGGAAAATCAGAAGGCTGGAATCCATATTGTTTTGGGGGCAGATTGAGATTACCTGTTGGTCTCACTGGTCACACTGGCTGTTTCAACATCATCAACTCCTGTTGCCTGTTGACCTAGTTTTACTGGTGCCTGCATCTCGTCATAGAATTGTATAGTTCACTTTTTTCTGACACCCAATACTAACAGGAGACAAAGCAAGCATGCTTAAATTCATTGCTGACACTTGGGAATATAGAGGCTATAAGAGAATGATAGTCAGGATAGATATGACTTCAGATGACAGGAGGGACTATCAAGAGACAGCAACTGAGGAGATTGGGAGGTAAACAAAGGACATCATCATTTTTATTATGATGAAAATACCTGTCCCTTGTCATGACCAGCACCCCGCATGGAGAGCCTGCGCATTTTGAGGGTACTGGCCATCTCTGCAAGTACATCAACGGGCTACCCACCATCCAATCAACAACATGGCCAGCCACAATGTTACATGTATGTCATATCCCCATTCAAAAGAGCAGTAATTTCCTAGCATTTGGATTGATTGGCAAACATGCAGAATCAACCTTGTATGATGAGCATGTGATCAGAAGAAACTAGGTGTGTCACTTCTGTGCAAACCATACAGGCACAAAGTCTATGATGACCCCACCTGAGTGCGATTGCCATTGCTTCGTTCTTTTGTTGTCCCCACAATTTGCTCAACAGGTGGACCAGGACTTGCGGGTGCAGTATTTGTCTGCAGATCCATCCACACCACACAACAAAAGCTTCAATGAGTGAGCTGGTTAATTGACCCGCATCTCAAAGGGAGATGGAAATTGATCAAGAAAAAGGTATATGATAGGAATGTGCTCTCTCTGAAGCTCTGCCTGATTCCAATGAAAACACTTAAGGAGCAAGGGATGCTCTTGGACTACAGGAGTTAAGTACCTTGCGAAGTTTGATGCCTGGACTACGAATTGATGCCAACAATGCTGCACGCTGTTGATCTGGCCTCTCCAGCAAACAATGTCCACTTAGATACACTTTCTATCAATGAACAAGGTGGCAGATGAAATTGCAGAGAAACTCCACAATGAACACTTCAAACATAGTGTACATTACAGTCACAGACAACAGAAACATTGTATTTTTCACAAGTTGAATGCCAGGAGGAGCTACAGCAGTGAATTGGGAGATAGATACTGACTCACCTACGGGAGGAAGGTTAGGACTTCCCCCTTCAGCTTGTCTGTTCCCTGGGGAGGCAGCTCCTGGATTTGAAGATTGACCAGTTCGACCTTCATTCCCAAGGGTTGGACGGATTGGTGACAGTTGGAGTCGGGGGGGTGGTGGTGGGGGTGGTGGAGGTGGTCTTGGGGCAAGTGACTTTTGGGTGGGTGGCAGTGGAGGTGGCGGCGGCGGCGGTGGTGGCAGTAGAGACACTGGCTTTTGGGTGGGTGCAGGTGGTGGTGGAGTCAGTGACTTTTGGGGTTGTGTATGTGATGGGGGAGGAGGAGGAGGAGGTGGAGAAAAAGAAGATGGTTGAATTGCTTTCTCCTTTCTATCAACACCTGGTGCTTGATCTGCACCACCTGCAGTTCAAGATTCAAGTCAAAGGCAATGCTCGTCAAAAAACCAGAATACTCACATGTACTCTGTAAATGAAAGCTAATGACAAACCTGTTCACAAATCTCTCAATATAAAGTGTATTAGCATGATTGTTACTACAGGAGAAGAGCCTTACTAATATTAAAACTCCTTCAGCTGCTATCTTTTGTCATGAGGTTCAACATTCTGCCAAGCAAAACCCATCCATAGTATTTCTTTCTTATCCCATGCACAGCAAGGCAAAAAAGGGAGCAATGAAACTGACCCAAAGATGGAATCGCAGCCTCAGCGGTGGGAGTGGTAAGAGGAGGCAGTATTGTAGTTGCCCCATGAACAAATGGTGGACCAGGAGACACAATCTCCTCAAAGCCACGCACTGAACCTGCCAACCATTTTCTCCATACCACCCATTCAGCAGATCAGGCTCAGGTTATGAACTGCAGTGAATTGCAGGAAGGTACAAGAAACTAAGTGCAGACTATGTGATGGTTCCTGCTGTGTCTAAAATGGATGTTGAAAGTCATTCTCAAATAGATAACACAGGCTTTCACCTCAATTTAGATAGGTGCCAATCTACATAGGGAAGTAGATCGGCAGTCAGGGGCATTGTTCAGAACCAACAAAGATGAGACTTACCATCAACTGATAATGTATCACTCCTTGTGGGGGTGCCCACAGCTGAACTACCACCAAAAGAACCAGTTCTTCGATGTCCTGCTGATGGTGCGATGGAAGGATTTGAGTCAAGCTGATGTTCAGAGCCTGTCCATGGAGCCAACAGAAGTGCCACCATATACACATTTTATTGCAAATACCAAGTCATATGCAATAACTCCAGAAACATGTGTAGAAGTTTTAGCAAAAGAGAGGGAAGATGTAGAACAAGTTAAAATCGTTGCTCACTCTCTCTGTTCTGTTTTACAGCAAATAAATGAAAGTGCCTCAAGTGTTTTTCTACAAGGCTATGTGATGTACCACTCCAGCTAATTTCAGCCACCATGGGCAAGTTGGGAAGTGTTGACGGCAAGCTGAAGGAGGGGACCTCACCCAGTGTTGGCCGGAATCCATATTCATCACCCCCTGAGAGAGGCTGCACATCACACATATAGTCTCAGTCCTTTGAGCCCATATTGCCTTCTTCATTTCTCAATTAGCCAAATTTGATAAATGGAAATCACAATCTCCACTCATATCAAAGAGAGTAGAGAAGAAACTCATATCAACAACAAACAAGATCTGTGGTGAACAAGTTCACAACACCTAACCCTGCCCAATAACAAAAGAATAGTGTCTCTATGCAAGAAACTGAATGATCATGAGACAGACTATATGAAAGCACTCCACCCAATCATCATTGTGGGTGGGTCAGGACATGAGACCACTGACCATTGCATCACCTGCCAGCACACTCTGAGGAGGAGCGGGCAAGGGAGCCACTTTATCCTTGGACTCCTCTTCCCCTACTGGAAGCTCTGCCCCTGCCAAGTTGTCCACCAACCGGTACCTGCAGAACAAAACATACTTGCTTGCAGTTTTATATATACTCATTTAATTACTCTTTTCCATTTGAAAGCAGAGCTAAATAGTAGTGGTAGATGAACTGGTCATACACTCCTTTGCCATACATCTCTATTCACAGGATGCAGAATTGTGATCATCATACAAGTGATTACCGGTGATATGGGAGCTCAGTGGTATTGAAAAGCATAACATCGGCTACAGATTTGGTGCCACTTGGTACACTTCCTATTCCTTCCTGAAATTGAGACCATGGATTTGTCTGTGTTAGCATCTATCTTGGGAATTGTTTAGGATACCAAACCAGAGATATCATTAGGAAAAATGCCAAGAGCAAACATTAAGGAACAAAATAGTGGTGTGGGAGTTTTACACTGGATTTATGCTCCCTGGGCCAGTATTCATGGTTTGTCTCGGAAAAAAACCGAAAGAGCTCTAATGTCCCCTCCTCTTCATCCAGCTGAAGTAAAACCCAGGAAAGAAAAACACTCCCATTCAGCAATTGCTTTTTCAGTTTTCAAAAACTCATGACCCATCATGTAACACTGTGCCAGTACATAACAAGAAGACTAAGATCCTCTTTTGTAGAATACTATGTTCAACAAAAACATACACCACACAGTGGCGCTGTTGAGCAATTCAAGGAGAAACAGACATACATGAAACATTGAATTCAATGAACAGACATTATCATCATTTGGCACACCTTTCCGTGGCCTAGATTCAGAGAGAGGGTTGCAGCAGGTAGCTCTCTGCGGTGGCCATCTCCATTACCCCCAAATAAGGGAGTGAAATCAATAGCATCAGGTGGAATCTTTGGGTACTTTGCACTTGCATAAAGTTTTGTAGCCCGTTTGGTTCCAGAGAGTGCTTCAACTTTTGCCTAACACCCAATCATGAGAGTTCATCAGTACATCTGGCCTCCAGTACGAGCAATCCCAATCTCTCACTGATGGCCTCAGCTTTCATCACAGGCAACTTCCCATGCAGGGGATAAGCTATCAAAAAACACTTGCATGGGATTACAAACACAAAGCAAATCACCATGATGTCCAAGGTACATGCATTCTCCTATTTGCAAGAGGATTACTTCTTTCACATCCTCTTGTACAATTCACAGCCACCTTGACTACAGGATTAGAGATGAGCTATGGTGTGGAGTGAAACAATGAAGTACTCTGTGTACCTGTGTTGCCTGAATTCTGGTTGAGAGCCCATGAAGCCGCTGATGCTCCAGGCCTACCTGTGCCCGATAACAACAGACAATTTCAATCTGAGGTCAAAATGTGACATGAGTATATACTTTTGTCTTTGTTAGATAACATGGAAAGAAACAAAGATCTTGTCTGAGAGACAAGGTCTCAAATTGATCATTCTCAGAATCCCACAGTTCCCAAAACCTAAGAATTCTTTTCCCAGTAACTGGAAAATTGTTCATTCTTTCCTGGTACGTTCAGTTCTCTCATCTCAGGATCAAAAACAAGCTCTCTGATCTGTTAGTACAAAACCCACAAAGATTTTTCTGTGCTCACTCATGATAAACCCAACCCTAAAACTAAGATCTGGATTCTGCAATCTATTATTGATGAGGAAGCTGCTTGAAAAATACCACAAATCTGCTGCCTCCAAAGTTTATGCAATCCAGACTGAAACCTAAAATCTATTGTGTAAATCCATACATGAAGAGCAAAGAGGAGCTTCAAAACCCAGTAATTCTTTCTTTACAGAAAACCCACATCCTGAACTTGAAAGACAACAATAGTGGATTGATATGACAGAGGTAGAAGAAGAAGGAGCATGGTGGTTTACTCGGGTAGTGATGACATTGAAGATAGAATCAGCAGCATCATGAAGCTCCAGCAAAGTCTGGCAGATCTTCCGATAAGTATCTGCCTTCTCCTTCATTTTTCTCTTGCACTCTGACCACCAGCAGCAAATTCGTGGCAACACAAACAAAAAAATTAGACAGCAGGATTCTTCATTCCAGCTTCTCCAGATCCAACAAATCTTTGGGATCTTCGGATCAGCCACTGACCAGTCTCAAGAGCAAAAGAGAGTCATATGGCTGCAGCTGAATCCTAACAACACAACATTACTAAATTTTGCACGATTGCAATTATCTTCTCTGCGGAACTAGATCAGTTCAAAGCAGAGAGTAGCAAGCAAGCAACAAGGAAACAGTAAAGAACCTTAAGAGTTGTGGCGCTTTTGGTCGCTACACTCAGCACCTTGTTTGCTTCGTGGGGGGTTCAAAGATCTTCTCGCAATGCACGAATTCTCAATCATCAAACGAGTACACGGTAGATCGGAAACGGCGATCGACTTTTTCTCTCCAGCGACTTCACAGATGTCAACAAGAAGCAGACCAGCAACCCACCCATCATGCATATATAGCTCTTCTTCATACCAGAAGACAGGACGAAGATGATCTAAACTGCAGCTGCAGCATTAGGAAGGAATTCTCCCTTCATCAAGAGCTGACCCAACAAGACGCATGATGCTAATAATACAGTAGTAGTTCCAATCTATGGTTTCCGCTGCCTACTCATTCCTCGCTTGATTCCGAGAGTTGGGTTTCGTTGCTGCTCGTCTCCAGAAGAAGCTCTCCATATCTTGTGTCCAGATTAGGGTTAGGGTTTATGGGTTGAGGGAAACCCATACGAATGCAATGATCTCGGAAACTCTGGGGAGGAGGACGTAGATCTTGGAACTCTGGTGGAGAGAAGAGGACGAAGATCATGGTTGGAACTCTAATGGAGAGAAGAGGACGAAGATGATCTTTGCCTTCAAGCTCGCGAGATCTTCTTCTTTTTCTACTACTGCTGGAACAGGTGGGCTCTTGGAAGCAGCAGTACGACGGGTCTTGCTCTGGTGCGAAGGGAAGCGAGGACAAGGGTCAGGCTTCTCGACAGTATTATTGAGCTGCGGGAATTCTTCTTCTTCCGCAGCAACAAGAATTTGTAGAAACGATTCTGTGGGCAGGTACGTTCTTGGTGGTGGTGGGGCAGAAGAATCCCTCTTCTCCTCCACCTCCTCCATCGTCACCCCCTCTTCTTGTGGGTGGTCTTCTTCTTTACGTCATCTCTCTTGGGCTCCGTGGAGTTCCGTGAGATGGGTTTCTTCTTCTTCGAGAGAAATCAAAGAAGAAGAAGAAGAAGATGAGATAGACCCATTGTCAGGAAGTTCAGAGAAAACACTGCTATCGACAAAACCCTCCACCACCTCCTCCTCTTCTTCTCAAGCTCCTTCTGCACAACCGGATTGTGAGTACCATTTCAGCTACACTGAAATCCCGAGAGTCGCACCGATTGCATATCGAGAACAACCCCAGTTCTCACCATTTGGACCAGGTCCACCTGACAATCCCTGGATAGAGAAACCAAGCAGAAGGAGTGCATTGCCAGAATTCAACTCCTTTGCTGGAGGACGATCATCATCTGGAGGGTTGAAAGCAGGAAGAAAAGCAGTGAAGACAAGAGAGGAGATTCTAGGAGAGCCTCTTACCAAGAGAGGAGTGAAAGATCTGGTCGAGCTTTGTGATAAAGAAAACCGACAGATCAATCTTGGTATGTATATATGTACCCTTTTTGCTCCCATCTATCTACCAGCGCCCATTGCAGACCCACAAAGAAAATTTATCCTTGTCACAAAAGCAAGAAAATCTTGGATGGGTACCCATGGAGCAGCAACAAACCCAACTGACTGACGGACTGATGCATGTTTGCTGCTGTCTGTTATGTGGTGTGGTGGTGGGGTTTAGGAAGAGATGGGTTGACACACAACATGCTGGATCTTGTGCACCAACACTGGCGGAGACGACGGGTCTGCAAGGTAACATGCAAAGGTGTTCCGACAGTCGATATGGACAATGTGTGCAACAAGCTTGAGGTTTGTGCATTCTCTCTCCCTCTACCAGTGACAATTGTATATGAACTAGAACCACATACGGATCCTGGTTTCTCTCTCTCTCTCAAACGCACAAGAAGAGAAGAGTGCAGCAGTCATTGTAATGCACGGAAAAAGAAAAACCTGCTGCTTCACACTTCTCTGATGAGATAGTGGGTTTCTGGAGATGTGCCTATTTTGCTGAAGAAACTGGAATTTCTTTTTGAGAATCTTTTGAGGAAGAATTTTAGTTGTAGAGATGTCTGAGAGAGAGAGAGAGCTTTTGGGGTTTTTTGATGGTGCCAGGAGAAGACAGGAGGGCAGATAATTCATCGCAAAGGTGGTGTGGTGTACCTGTTCCGAGGTCGCCACTATGATCACAAGAGCCGTCCTCAGATCAGGCTCATGCTTTGGAAACCACCACCGCCTATATATCCACCCCTTATTCGACGAGTGCCAGAGGGTCTCTTGCGAGAAGAAGTGGATGCAATGCGCAAGGCTGGTCATGATCTTCCTGCACTTTGTAGACTTGGTAAGCACTGGGAGCAAAATTGGGGTTTTGGATACCAGGTTTTTATGCAGTATCCATTCTTCAAGATCCTTAAACCCTAGATGGCAGATTTGCTGAGAAGGGGGGGGGAGTATGAGGGGGACTGCAGCAAAGAATGGAACGTATTTGACACTTGTGAAGGATGTGCGCAATGCGATGAAGACTGATGAGCTTGTGAAGGTGGATTGCAAGGGAATGAACCCCAGCGACATGAAGAGAATTGGAGCGAAGCTCAAGGTCTCACATCCTTGCCACTGCTTTTGTGTGCCATGTGCTTTGAGTGGTCTTTCTCTGTCAATCTTTTGCAGCTAGGATTTCAATTCTGGAACTTGGAAGGATTTTGCTGAAGAAGAGGAGGAAACCATGATTTCCTTGTCTGCAACTGACTGATGAACTCTCTTCTGTGGCAGGAATTGGTCCCATGTGTGCTGCTTTCTTTTGACAAAGAATGTATCTTGATGTGGCGGGGTCAAAACCTGCAGTTGAACACTGATGACGATGAACAGGATGGATCCAGGAAACCATCTGAAGTGCTTCTGTCGGAAGAAGGCAAAGAAATTTTGCATCAAGCTTTGTGCAAAGATGCTGACTTCATACTCAATTTTGAGGAAAGCAACAAAGCCCCGACAACTGATGCTGCTGCTGATTCCACACATGACACAAGCAGTGAGGTGCTACTAGGGCAAGTGATGAGTGTGAGCAATATTGACAGATAGACAGCATCAATGAACCACAATTCATCTCAGGATATGAGTGATGACATCTCAGCAGCAAACTGAACTGCCATTGGTTAACTTGTGGAGCTTCAGCTACAAGATCTAGTGAATCAGAAGTTGTGCATGGTATGTAGGGTTTAAGATTCATGGTTTAATAGGGTTCAAGGCTCACAGGGCACATGGTGCGTGAGTTGAGGTTCAGATTCCTCAGTCTCCACCCCCACAAATTGATCCACAAACATTATACCATCCTCCTTGTTCACCCTCCTCTTATGATTTCATCATCATTATTTAAATTCCTGATGTTCGACTTGCTCACTTCACCAGGAATTCTAAGGTGCTTCAGACTCTCATATGTACCTCGGGTTGCAACAATTGGTTCATAGGTTGTGAGATTGCTGCCCAGCTGAGAATCCTCCAGTAGCAGCAGCAGCAGCGGAAGAGAGAACAGAAATCGAGAGCCTCTGATTCGAGACCCAAATTGGCTTTGGATTATAACACATAAATATACTAGAAGAAAATTTACTGTCTTTTGCTAAGAAAAAGTGTCTTTTGCAAGTCTTGTTTTATGCAATGAAAGGTATCATATGCAACTGAAATATTAGTTGAAATTTTTTTTTCTTCTAGTTAATTGATGTCTTTCTTGTTGAAAAGTTTCCTTCATGAAAGATCAGGCATCATGATTGTGTCAATGTTTATATAAAGCTTCTAAAACAAATGGATGCAAATGAACACCATTACTTGATGTCTTTGTTATGAATCGGACTGATTTATGTGCACTCCAGAAGTCTAAGTAAATTACCAATTTGAAGGGGCGAAGCGTCTTGCTTACCACTTTGATGGTTCAAAATTGATGTTGGTTATGACCAGTGTTGATGGTTCTTAGAATGAGGGATAGGCACCATTCGGCTATCAACCTGGGTATATATACCCACATACCCATTAGTTCTCAAAAATCTCAAAACAACTAATTTTGGTATATCATTGCAGCTCTCAAGAAAAAAGAGTCAAAGAACCGCTGGTGCTTTGCCAGTTCTTTTATTATGGAAGCTGTTGATTCTTTGAGGTTTTTGAAATGTGACCAGAATGGGGTGATGGTTCTTTGGCTGATTCAGAAATGTTTTAAAGAACTGGAACCGGGCCAATTCATTAAAAATTCAAAGAGCTGCCCGACACTGGTTATGACTGAAGTCCTAAAATTACTGATGCAGCAGACCTGTCCAGTGTAACTAGTGAAGTGTTGCTGGTTTTGCTAACAAAATCTGCTGAGTTAGCTTAGCACCTGTGATCAGCCAGATAGCTGCAGTAGAGCTATGAGGTGCAGTGAGGCAGATTGACAAGCTGAAATTCAACATGCACACACATGATGATGCCATCACAGGACTCTACTTTGAATCCAGGAACATGCACACAAGTTGAATCCAAAATTATAACTACTCTCACTAAGATTCCAAACATGCAGTCTAAGCTGAATAATTTTCCAACTCTAGTCAAATCCAACATGCATGCTACGGAAAATTCTAACATGCATGTTACAGAAAATTCCAACATGCATGTTACAGAATATTCCAACATGCATGTAAAAGCTGAATATTCCAACACACACAGGCTGTTGAATATTCCAACACACATAAGCTGATGAATATTCCAACAGAGAGAGAGAGAGAGAGAGAGAGAGAGAGAGAGAGAGAGAAGCGCTGCCACCATGACTTGCCTGCTGCAGAGTTGTTGGAAGAATGGGTCAAGAATGGGCCACCCACATACCATTTAGAAAGTGTCTAAGAGCAGCTGGGAGTGTCTAAAAACAGACATGACTACTAGAGGAGGAGCAAGCAATCCTAGAGCTAGTTGCAAGCAACAGTCACTTAATATACTTTGCTCTGCGACCAGCTAATTGATGAATTGATCACATGTGTGGCAGCGTGGTTTCTCTTTTCCTGGGCTTTCTTCTTGTGTGATCTCTGCAATCTCCAAATTCTTTGCAAGTAAGTTTCTCTGGAGAATAATAATAATTTAAGATGATGTTGTTGTTGTTGTTGTTGCAGAAATGTTGCAAGTTAGCCATGATTTGATCTGCACTGCAACTGATCCTGCTAGCTAGCTGAGTTCCTTTTCTTTTTTGTTTTTGTGATCAGATTCTCTGTATAAAACAGAACATGAATAATGGGTCTTGATCAGAACTTAACCGTCTTGAATTCTTTCTTGAAGAATTTAAATTCACTCTCAAAGCCCATGAGTTGCAGCTACATTCGATCCATTGCTGCAAGTTTTATGATATGCACTCCTCCTCCTCCTTTGAGTTTGTGTTCGAGATCATCAGCTCCTCATGAGCTACGAGATTCAAGTAGAATGCTTTTTGATCAACCCATGATCAGGAAGAAGTTGCTCTTGAAGCAGCCGCATATCATTTTTTCCTTTGGGTCCATTGCTGGTGGTGGTGGCGGTGGTGTTGATCACAAAGTTTCTTCTCTTCCCACTGTGCAGACAGAGAGCGTGCTGGGATTAGGACGTGCAGCAGCAGCTGCAGCAAGCGTTAATAACCTTGGGAGCAGCAGAGTTGGCAGCTGCAAGAAGTTTGGATCTGCAGT
>Ga0116231_10003592_pt1 | contig 32144 bp, 31 predicted proteins | sample S1TSphgellanicum_2_FD_89695 | JGI IMG/M metagenome (GOLD analysis project Ga0116231, IMG submission 89695) | Host-associated microbial communities from peat moss isolated from Minnesota, USA - S1T2_Fd - Sphagnum magellanicum MG | ecosystem: Host-associated > Plants > Peat moss > Unclassified... | reverse complement strand
ACATTTTTATATAAATATAAATATTTTTTATATATATATAAATATTTTTTTCTATTGTTTTTTTTTTTTTTTCTTTTTGAAATAAAGAAGATGTCAAGAATAAGTGTTTGAAGCAGAAGGGCAAAAGTGGGAGGGCAGAAGTAGGAGCCAAAAGTGAAAGGGCAGAACGGGAGTTTAAAGGTAAGCTCCCTCCCTTCTCTTGGTTTTTTTTTGGTTATTTTTTGGTGTGTTTTTTCTTCATTATGTTTGAAAAGAAGAAGATGACGTTGTTTTCTTTTATGGTGTTATTGTAGCAAAAAAAACAATGGCAATTTGTTACCATTACCTTCTTCTCTGGTGGTGTTTAAGCAAAGAAAACAACAACAACTTGTTGTTGTGTTAAAACAGAAGAAGATAACGACAATGTGCCATCGTCTTCTTTTGTGGTGCTATTGGAACAAAGAAAGTAACGGCAATAAGTTGCCGTCACCTTCTTTTCTGTGTCTAAGAAGAAGAATAGGATGGTGTGGCACGCCGTCTTCTTCTTCTATGGTGGTTTCTTAATGAAAAAGGTGATGGTAATTTGTTGCCATTACCTTTTTCTTTGGTGGTGTTAAAGTTCAATTTGGTGGTTTTTGGGTGTTTATAAGGTTCAAGGCACAATAAAGGAAGAGTTTGGTGCAAATGTAGTTCAAGCTGAGATGCAACATTATCATATATACATTGTTCGTCATGTAGTAAAGGCTACAAATGCAGCAACTTCTTACCGAACTAAACACGATATCGTAAATAATTATATGGTTTAGGGTTTTCACTTTATATAATTAACTAAGTTTTTTTAGCCCTTTCATTTTTTGGACTACCCAATTTTTGAATTTTGGTTTTTTTATATATTATAGAGAACTTTTTTTTCATTGTAATTTTTAGCATTTTTTTATCCAACCATATTTGTACATCTTTTATTAATATAATATTTTTCTTTAATCACACTTGTTTGATGGGTATATGGTTAATGATATATGTTTTTTTTTCCATAATCTTCTTTAATTGTAAGTACTTTAAATGTAATAATCAAAACTTAAATAAGCTAATATGAATAGGTAACATTAATTTGTTTAAGGTTAACAAAGATAAAAAATGAACATTGTGCAATACCTACATCCTTTCTATTATAATTTCCATCATGTCATTTCAAATATGCAATATTTGCATATAAGTCTTATAATGGATATTGGTTTTTTTACAACCATTGTAATACTTGCATATAAGTCTCGTAATAGTTGTTGGTTTTTTTACATCCATTGCATTACTCACATGTAGGTTTCGTAATAGTTGCTAGTTTTTTTGCATCCATTATAATACCCACATGTAGGTCCATAAATAATTGTTGATTTTTAAAATCTTTTGCATTATTTGCATATAGGTTTCTGTTATAATATTTATGGGATTCATATGACATAATAATCTAGTTTAAATAACAACAAATAATGTCATAATTAAGGAATCTTTGGAAAATTATTTCAAATAATGTAAATGATTGATTATCATATTTAAACAATCATTTATTTATTAATATTAATTAACTAATTATTTGGTTGAACCTTAATTATTCAAATAATCAAAATTTAAATTTAAAAATCAAAATAATAATTTAATATTTAAATTATTATTTTAATTACATTTTTTATGTTGATAAGTTATTCAAATCATTATTTTTGATATTTATTTATGATAATTAATTGTCATAAAGTTAATTTAGGTATATAAATAAACATATTTTGGGTACCCAAACCACTTATTTTGAAGTGACTTTACATGTGGGTATTGCATTTAAAGTTGATTATTCATCTAAGGTTGTCTAAATCACCTACAGATTATTTCAAAATGAAGTCACATGCAAGTATTACATATAAGTTTTGGTTTTCATCAAAAGGCCGCCCAAATTACATTGGTTATTTTGAAATGATTCAACATGTGGGTATTACATTTAAGGTTGGGTCTACACCTTTGATTATCTAAATCACCTAAAAGTTATATCGAAACGAACTTGAATATGGGTATTGCATTTAAGGAAACACAAAAAATATATATCTATTACCATTTGGTAATATTTCCAAGTTAAGTTCTTTCACTTTCTTTAAAAAATATAAAATGACATTGCATTGTTTTACATATGTTTAAGCTTTAAAAATTCCACCCAAAATGCACCCTAGATTTATTTTAATTATTATAGACTTATAAAAAAATGTTAATTAATTTATATGTCCTAAACTCTAAACCTAAACCATAATTCTAACATTAAGTAATAAATTTCACATTAAACCCTAACTCTTTATATCATCAATGTGATCAATTTTGCATTATGTTCATTTTTACATATGTTAAATCATAATATAAGGTGAACAAATAATTTTGAAAACATGAATTTCATGATGTATTGGCGGGGAATCAAATATTTAAAAAATATTTTTATGTTTCATGGTTAATGAATTATCAAAATATGATATGGGTGTTACATTTAAACAAAAGTGGGTTAGGAAATATTGAACTTTAACAACTATGGAACATATGGAAATAAAGGAGATTCATAATTATGTTATAGATCTAAACAAGTGATAAAATCAAAAACCAATATAATGAGCAAAGTCTAGAGTATAAACCTTAAATTTTGATATATATGAACCAAATTCGTAAACATTAAATCATAAGGCATAACCCTAAAAATCCAAATGATATTTTTCCATAAGGCCTATTACAACCCTAACTATATGAACCCTAACAAAAAAAAATCCTAGTGATATATGCCCTAAACCCAAAAAACTATACAAAATACAAATTATATAATGCAAAACAATTTTTTTATAAAAAACATAGGAACAAAATTTAAAACAAAATTTTAAAGCTTTTAAATTACAAAGATTTATTCACCGAAAAAAAACCTTAATCTTCAAAAACAATCAAATAAATTTTGTAAAAAACCAAAAGAAAATATATGTCTCTTACCTTTGTGTGATCTCTACAAACTAATTTTTTTCATTCTCTTTGAAAAAGATATATAATGAAATTGTATTACTTCACATATGTGTAAACCTTAAAATTTCGCCCCAAAATTTAGCTTACTTTAGGTTAATTACTATAGATTTGTGAAAAACTTGTTAACTAATTTGTGTCCCAACCTTAAACCTAAACCATAATCCAATAGTACATATTTATAATAATTACATGAAAAGATGTATTATAATGTCAATTCCATAAATAAATTAAGTAAACAAAATTTAATAAAATATGCATTAACTAAACCAAAATGGTTACAATTATGACATTGTTTCCATTATAAATTGTTTGTAATAACTACATATGGGGACCTATGTTCATCATCCATGAATTAGGGCGAACATTAATAAATTGATAGGTAGGATTGTGGGGCTGGGGGGGTGGAAAAAATGAGTAGGTAACTAGTTAAGTATTTGGTTATGTAAAAAACATAGGTAGGTAGGTGAACATAGTGGTAGGTAAGAAGGTGGGTGCATAATTAGGTAAGTAGGTATATAGGTCGGTAGTTAGGTTAATAAACAAGTTAATAAGTTTAAAAAAAGTTTGAAGAACAAGGTAAATAGGTTGTTAGGGTGGGTAAACATGTAGGTAGGCAAGTTAGTAGGTAGGAAAAAAGTTACACTAGCAAAGTAGCTAGGTAGATAGGCAAGTTAGTATGTAAGAAACAAGTTACCTTGTCAAGATGACTAGGTTTGTAAAGTACTTATGTCAATAGGGTGGTTGTGTATATAGGGTTGGTAAATAGTAATGTAACTAGGTTAGTAGGGTAGGTAGTTAGTGTAATGGTTAGGTCAATAAGGAAGCTAAGTTAGTAAGTTAGGTAGTTAATATAGTAGTTAGGTCAATAGGATAACTAGTTATTAAGGTAGTTATGTCAGCACAGGATAATTAATAAGGTACCAAGGTTGGTACAATACTTATGAGGGTAGGAAGGTGAATAGGATAGTTATATGTGAGGTCAAGTCCAGGGAAAAATAGCCAAAAACAAACCCCAAAAAGAAAAAATACAATGGTCAGTAGTGAAAAAAAATGGACCATGATGAACCCCATTTGACGTCGAATGAAAAAACGTAGCCCATCTAGTGGACAGAACGGCCAACTGATGCATTAGTGGCTGCTAGTTCATTCTAGACCCCACTAGTGCACAAGGTAACAAGTAACCACAACTGAATTTACCAAGGTTCCACTTAACCACCTTGGTAACCATCTTGTACACCCTTTTACATATCACTTCACATTATTAGGTAACTACATAGGTGAACAAGTAAGTTAGGGGTCAAGGTGAACTAACAACACTTACACTAGTACCTTTTTCACCTTCCTATAGAGTTAGTGGCCATACTAAACCCAAAAAATGTTAGATTTGGACAAAGATGTAGATTTAAAATCTACATCTATATCCAAATTTAAACTCCAGTTTAGTCTAAATATCCCAAAAAATGTTAGATTTGGACAACAATTAGATTTTAAATCTAAGTCTTTGTCCAAATTTAGACCCTGATTTAATCTAAACAATGGGATATTTTGAATATTTTGAAAGCAATTTAAATGAAAATTTTGAGGTTTTTAGTTTTGAGGATCAATGGTGATCAATAGCTAGGGAATAATGTAATGGGAATTCCTAGTGCTACATAGGTAGGTAAATTGTGTATGGCACTTGGTGGATATTTAGGGAAATGGATGCATGTGAATAGTTAGTACATGACCCACCATACTATTTTTAGGGTTTGGGAATAAAAACATGATGAGAAAAGTGTTTGTTACTCACACACACTATTCATCCATCTTGCATGGTGCTCGTGTGGGTGGGTGGTTCATTTTGGCCCCAATCTACCCTACCAACTCTAGTTTTGTCTAATTTGTTTTTGTTTTTTTTTCTATTATGGAGGAAGGATTAGAAAAATAAATAAAAATCATGTATATAAAAAAAGCAAGGATGGGAACCCATCCACAAGAACTACAAGGCAAATAAAAGCCCGAAAATACATGTCATGCAAGCACATAATAATCAAGACATCACGAATGCACTATGAAATTTAGTTGAATATTGAATGACAAAAATTACTCAAATTTTAATATCCTCCACACCTTAAGTCTAAAAAATTACAATATCACCTTCATTAAATCCTATTAATTGAGGGATTTTTCCCCTTTAAAATTTTCAGTTTTAATTTTATTGAATTTTCGATGAAAAGATTATTCATTATTCAAATGTGCCCTTCATTTTTAGAGTAGGATCTAAAGGGTCAAATTGCATCTAATTGAATCAAGTTGCACAACAAAGGAAATGTTTAGTCAAGGTGCATTAAAAGATGGTATCAAATGTTTTCATTCCAACATGTTTCAACACTACAAACTTGCAAATTTTCACCATATGAGAGGTCTACTAACATATCTCATCACAAGCAAGGACCATTTTTCATCTAAACTTGTTGTGTGGATCTAGTTTTTCCTCCTATAAATGAAATCCTTTTTTTTAGTGCAATGCAAGCTCTCACCTTTTTATGCATTTATTTCTTGTTTTTTCCATTAGAAATGGAATCCTCTAAAGGCTAAAACTTTGCAAGGAAAATGTAAACTAAACCCATAATAAAGTCAAACAAAGATTGCAAAAGGTTTGAAATTAATCATGGTAGTTTTTGTGTTATGACAATAAGAACATAGGGTGTGCATTCACAAAAAACACTCAAGTTACATTCATGGATTTAAATGCATCCCGTACGATGATGCATTGTAAAGCAAGGCTTGCATACAAATGGTTTAATTTCCAACTTGTGACATTGTAAACCAACTAGTCGCACCATGTATGCATCCCATCACTTATGAACTAGTGGCATGTTCTTTTAACAACCAAATGGGATGATGTTTTAAAATGAGTTGCACCTTAATGTGAACACTCACAAACTCATGGAAATTCAACCATTTCGAAGAAACTTTGCATATACAAATCATATACAAGTTTTAATTGAAATCTATCGACTTTTGACACATTTCACCAATTTAAATGCATTGCATTTTTTAGTGAGTTTGGTGGATACATTCACAATTCAAGTATATAAAAAAATTGTTTCATTGCAAAATCACATTGAACCTCAAGTTTGATTGGTTGTTATGATTATTATAACCTACAATTATTTTTTATTGGTTTTTAAATAGGAATGTGAATTATGGTTAATATGGTTTAAATAATCATAAATTTGATGATCAAACATGTTTTTAAATGTCTTAAAACATAGCTTAAGAACTATGTCCCACTTCATAGTTTTACTAAGAGGAATAAAAAAAACAACAATATTTCTTCATATCATTTCATATTTTAACCATAAAACATGAATAACATTCTACATGATGACATAAATTTGTATTATTATCAAAACTCCAATTTTTGTGGAAATGATGTTTGAGTTTTGATTTTTTTACATTTGGAAATGGTTATATATATTTATAATTAGGCTAAATTACAAAGGTTGAAAAGAAAGCAAAGTACACATGCATACCAAAAAAAATTATTTTTAAAATGAAACTTTAATAGTCAAAATATGAAACTGTCATATTCAAAATGCTTTAGAGTCACACCATGCACATGTGAACTTGGCATGCCTTATGAGTAATCACATGGGGTGGCATCTCAACAAAAGTTGTGCAATCATAAAACCCCCCCATCCATGGACCTAGGAGATATCCTTTTTTTTACAGTTAATTCTATAGACCTTCATGGTCTTGTAATAAAATGATGGGATTCTTTATTTCCAATACCATAAACCCACCACATCTTGATGCCCTTGAACCTTTTGATGGATTTTGCTGTAGGGTGATGTCATAGCAATTTCACAATTAAACACCTTGTGAACCATGGGCAAAGCTCAAGGTTGAGGGTTACATCATAGTATTCAAGCATTGCCTCAACACAATGATGAAGCTCACCCACCCTCTTGCACATATGGCATGTGATTCCCAAAGTGCATTCATCACAAAATTGTGAGGTAATCAGAATATAAGGCATTCCCCTTGAATGTCAATGCTTTGTAGTTGATATGTTGAAGGGCATATGCAAGAGATCTATTCAAGTAGTATTTTCTATGATGAATAATAGGAGCAAAATTATATGTTGGTTGCTTGAAGGTAGCTTGTACAACCCATTAGACTTGTCTCTATTTGCTTCTATAATCACTTTAAATGGTAGACTTGTTCTAACTATCCAACAATCTTGTGACCCAAAAATCACCACATCTTTTTTCAATGATAACTTTCACCAACAATAAACTTATTAATGTTAAGAACATAAAATACATCATTCACTTAAACTTAGTTTATTGATTATAAGTCACCAATGGTTTTCCCTTCCCTTGCACGATGTGCACAAACTTGTTGTAAATTGAACATTATGTAGTTCCATAATTTTTTCAATGTTGTTGAAATTGTTTCAATCTTTAATCACATGTTTAAATGCATTGAATTCAAAATACCAAGCAATATGTTGGACTTGTTGAAGTCCATCACTGTCATTATTACATCAAACATACATGAATAATGTTTTTTATCATTTGATTTGGAATATTTCTCCTCCCATTTATCCTCATGAACAATGTTGGTTTTAAGAGGTAGTTCTCTTGAACTTTTAGTCCTCTCTAGTTGAGGAACCCGATGTCCCCCATTCATCACAAATGTTACATTGTTCATTGCATTTAGGTGTTTGACATTGCATTTGATCATAAATTTAATGATCTCAATTAATGTTGTCACGTCTTTTCAATTGATTATATTTCCTTAAATTATTGTTGTGTTTGCTTGTGTGAAGGAAAAACACCTCATTATCTATTTTCTTGCCAAATTTAAAGTTTCCTACCATTATCTTTCTAGCATTAACTTGTTCAAGACAACCTCTCAAAGATTCCAAAAATTGGTCTTGAATAATCACTAACTATTTTTTAATTTTAAATAACAAGTAATGCATACAATGTAATGTGTACAACTATATTATTTTTATGAACTTTCATGCTTAAATAAACTAAATAGTAAATTCTTTAATGGATCTTATGAAATTAATGACATGAGTTCCTCTTCCATGATTTCCATGGAGTGCAACTTGTTGATTGGGTACAAGGTCCTAACAAAGTTACATTAGAATTTATAAATAGTTACTAAAGTGCATTCCAATTAGCATTTAGTTTCTCAATAGTTGTTGTGAATGAGAAAATTTTATGCTTTATTTCCATCATGATGATTATCATTGGTTTCATCATAAACTTTCCATTCAATGACTTGACAATTCAAAAATCATGTGAAATTCATTTTCATATGTTCATACTTTTTGCACATAAATGTTGTGTGTTTAAAACTTATATGAAGCATATATACAAAATTCTTTTTGATATGTGCATGTGTATGTAAAATACTATAAACATATGAAGAATGAATTTCACATGATTTTCATTACCATTTATCATTGGATGGAAAATTTGTGTTCTTTTGGTTTTTGAGATTTTGAACATTTAAGTTGACAATTTCAGGTGTTTGAACTTTTTTGTTTTGATTCATTATCTTTGATGCATCAACAACATTTTTAGCCTTTAAAATAACGGCCAACTCCCACAACATGACACATTGTGACCCTTAGGTTTTTCAAATGGTATAGGTGGTAAAAACCACCTTAATTCTTGGTTTTGCAATAAAATGCAAACTTAAGGTGTTGTCCTTAACTACCAATAAAAAAAGGGTGTGGGAACTTTGGGATGGTACTAAAATGAATTCTTAAATTGAATGTATGGACATGTAAAATTACACAAACCAAACAAAAAAATGGATATTGCATTTTAGACCTAAAGTAATGCACAAATAAGTCATGGGCTAACTTGAATTCATAAGATTCACCACATCTTGGACTTGGGAGGAAGCCCCACCTTCCTTCTTATGGTATATTTTGTATTTCTCCATGAGGACTACATTGAAATGATCATTTTTCTTAGGACTTCCAAGTTGGACCCTCAAAACTACCAAGTTGTTAGTCCTACCACTTTGTGGGTTCATAACATTCTCATTTTGCATCCAAATCAAAATCTTTTAAAAACCAATTCCTACATTTGAAAATATTTTTTAAAGAATGCATTATGCTTTTCAATTGGAATTGATTTGACCTTTCATAACATGGATTAGATGATTGGGAATCATTTTGAAATTTTGATTCCTAAGCATTCAAATGGCCATAGTTTAAATTCAAGATTCTTGTTTTTGAGAATGTGACCCCACTTTATTTTATTATTTTTAAATAAAATAAAATTGATTCAAGTTTGCTTAATTTGAACAAGGTTTGGTCCTTCAAACCTTGTGTCACAAAAATTAAATGATATAAGAAGTTAATTTTTTTTTGGGGAAAGATCATTAAATAATACATTTAAAAGTTTTTAGAAGTTAATTTTTATTTTTTCTGAAGAATATGTATAGAACTTTCTAGAAGATGTAAAACTAACAAAAGTGTTCAAAAAAACTTTCCCAAAAAATAATTGATAGAAGTTTTTATCTTTGACATCTAGACCAAATGGTTGTCCCATTTTGAAAGTTGAAGTTATATAACATCTCAAAATTTTTGGGACAAAAATGCAAATAATTAACAATGTTCAAATTTGACTTTTTTAAAAATTGTTGGAAATATATTAAAATGTATATATAAAAAAAAGGTTTTCATTTTCCATTTGAAGATGTAAAGTTCAAGTTATAACTAAAAGAATGAATGGGAGTCAAACTTTTGAATTTGATTTTGTAAAACATCCTTTCCAATTTGCCATCCATTCTCCTCCCCCTCCTTGTTTTCAAGCACATGTGGTTCATTGTTGTTACCCATATTCTCAAATTGATGAGGTTGGCATTGATTTAAAACAATATCATGCAAGTTTTGTCTAAAATTTGAAGAAACCATGCATAATCAAAATTGTGATTAAATAAACAAGATCTTAAAACAACCACAAAATAAAAACAATTGTATGGACATAACAAGAAATGAAATAACAAACAATATTCATCAATGCAAAGTAATTACAAAAATAGAGAGATTCCCCATAACCATCAAATGCAAAGTTCATTGATTGGATTGATTTTTGAACCTCTCTCTACCAACTTTGATGGGCATTGTGATTTTGTGAATGATATACCATAGCCTTGGGTCAAGTTTGACATTAAATAATTATTAAAAACCTTGAACGAATGTTTTTGAAAATAAAACATTGAAGCGTCAAAAAATATGATAAAAGCACATTGGAAATAATGAAAAAGTGATAAATGCACCTCAAAAGTGAAAAAAATTTGAAATTTTGTAGAAGCTTGTAAAAGAAATCATGTTCCTCGTTAGTCATTTTTTTCATTTTAAAAATGTCACAATATTGGCAAGTATGCCCACATAGATTTAGTCATAATTCACCTAATTAGTGATATTTTTCTCTAGGAGCATTAAAAGCCTAGCCAATAAGTGGAAGTAGGTGAGGGGATGAGAATGTGAGCACTGAAGCATCAATGCTATTGGAAGGGAATTAATGGATGATCAAACTAATTTATTAAAAAAATTCATTTTCATTAAGGAAAATTTTAATAATTATGTTTTAAAAAATGAATGCATTTTTTGAAAATAATTAATTTTTTGTTTTTAATGTGTCGAACTTGACCCAAGGCTATGGTAGTTGTCATAAATAGGAGGTGAAAGGAAAGAGATAACAAAACAATGCATAGAGAAGCAATGATTAGTGGGGGGTGGATCACAAGTTTTTAACAACATTTGTGTGATCTTAAGGTTGGCTAGAGAGCTTGTTTTAAATCAATGTTTTAATCATTTATATAATTTCATCAATCTATTGTCAATTTCCACATTGAATAGGCTTATGCAAAGGTATGGAAAAAAAAATGTTGTGCCCAATGAAATTATTGGATTTGGTGGTCTAAATTTCTTTCTTAATCTTCATGAATGAACAAATAAATAAACACGTAATAGGTTTTGATAATGATGAAACCTTGACAAATTTCATTAAATGAACACCCAACAAAAGGGGAAAAGAAGAACAAAGAAAGAGGACTTGTTCGAACTAGAAAAACAAAAACCCAAAGAGGGTCACAAAGGGGCAAAGGAACAAATTATGTTCTAGAACCCCCACTAATTGCAAGAAGCATATTAGAAAAGGAAAAGGAAAGGAAACTTGAAAGAATAATAAACCTAAAAAATGGCCCTCACATGTAATAATGGTGTGTGGCCTAACCTATTTATAAGGCTACTAACAACTCTTTGGCTATAGAAAACACATAGAACTACCAAAAGAGGACCATAATTGTCATAAACATGAAATTTTACAAGAATAGGAACTAAATTAAGGACACAACAAGGAAAACAAATCATAAGAAATGTAAGCCTAAATCTAATCCAGGACTAGATACATAAAGACATAAGGCAAAAACACAATATATGCTAGAAGATGATTCAATCAAAATTTTATTTTGATAACATATGGAGATGAAGGATATGGCAATAAAATGTACTCAAAATTAACATTGAACAAACTGAAGGTAATGGAAGGTTTTATCCCTATTTATACCCCATTTAGGACCTAGTTCAAGGAAGCTTCCACTGGTGCATCGACCAAGGAAGCTTCTTGAAAAACTTGTTAATTAATAATGAACTAGGAGTTAACTAAGAGTTAACAATAATGTAAGCACTAATGCAGGCGATTATGTTGGTGTAAAGGATGATGTAAGCGACTGGTGATGGTGGTGTCTGTGACAACAACAAATGATGAAGAAAATCATCTGTTTGTTGGTGTAGGCACCCAAAAATTTCTATCACAAGGGGAAGAAACACGTTCTTTAGGTGTTGATTGTGTTAAAGTCCTTTCTTTACTTGAATCGCCATTGTCACAACCACCCCATGGGATGAAGCAGAACAAGAAACCAAATTTGTTGAGTGGGATTGATGATGACCACATTGGCCAAGGTGTAAATGTCATTTGTTGATAACATGATAATGACCCACCAATGAGAAGATTGAAGGGAAGGTGGTGGAAGGACATAGGCTTGCTCATTTGAAACATGAAGCCTTATGTCTCTCATGATGAAGGTGAAGGCATTTCAAATGACATTATGGGATGCAATTCATTCTCCACCATGGGAACAACAAAGACGGTGGTACCCTGTTACATTTAGAGTTTGACCACCAATGTAATGTGTCACCCTGAAAACTAAGGATGGGGGAGGTCCAATTTAGTTCATAACCCATAGGGGAAAACATTAAAGGCTATAGAAACATTAGAAGTGGAATGATTGAGTGAACAAAAATCCATGCATTCGTCCTTGGGCCTGCACAAGATTTCAAGTGTGTGTGATGTAAATTGGAAGTTATGTCAATGATGATGCTAGAGAAAAAATGATTGTGTAATTTGTTTGAAATGCTTTCTTGAAGCCAATGTGATCCCCTTTTAATAAATTGCACGAAAGGAAGAACACAAGTCACCACATCTGGGGAAAGAATTTTTATGCTAACAAAAAATGGGTTTGGAGGGGGAATGGACCAAATTTGTTGGTGCCTATCATCTCCAATAAAAATCTACCAATGATGATAAGTGTAACAAGTGCTTAATTCCCCAAATAGGTCATTGGTGCAATGAATTTTATGAAAATGAGACCAATTTTCCCCATAAGAAATGGGAAGAGTAACCTATTGATGCACTAAAAAGGATATGAACAATCCAAGAAACTTGGGCCAACGAGTCTCCCAAAAGCTTGTATGAAGGTCAAGTTGAAGGAGCCAATTGGCATTGAAAGATTGGTAAGAAGGGAAAATGAAGTAGATAGGAAGGTCTGTGGGCAAAACATTGAGAGAGGATCCCATGAAACTATTTGGACATCCCTTGACTTTAGAAACACTTTTACATATTAAACATCCTTGCTTAACATGATTAATAGGAAAGAAGAAAAGTGAAACAAATCCAAATCAAACACTCCAAATTTTGATACCATCTAAAGAACAATAAAAATCGACAAGAGAAGAAAAGTTGAGAGGCAAATTAAAAGATGACTAATCCAAGCATTTGCAAGGATGGATCATAAGCCCTACATAAACCAATTGAAAAAAAAAATGATAAAAAATAATAAAAATGACAAAAGTTAGGCCAATGATGTGAGTGTCATTAGCAAGGGAAAAGATAATGCTTTTCCTTCATAAAACATTTTATTGCACAAAAGTGGGCCAGTACAGAAAGTAGCTCAACAAGCAAATCTGATTGTGCCCTTCAAAGAAGAGATGATGAAGATATTTGCGAAGGGGAATGGTGGCTAAAGAAGAGGGGAACCTATTGGATATAAAATGATAAACAAAGGAAAACAAGTTAGCCTCCTCCTACACAAAGCTTGTGAAAGTTTAGAAATGTTAAGAAGTTTTTGAGAATGTTAGAAAACCCATGAAAATGCTACATAAGGGATCATTATTTTCAATGTTTGGCAAAATAGGGTTGTGTGGAGGGCTGAAGTTTTTTTTTTTTTTCAAGTCAATGGGATTGTTGAATTTGGTGGTCTGAATTTGATTTTTGAGTTACCTTGAATGAACTAAGAGTTCAATATATAATATCTTGTGAGTCATATAAATTAGTTGTGAGGACCCCAAAGGTTTTTTTTTGGGGGGGTTGTGATGGGCATCTTTGATTGGCCCATCACCCAAAAAAAAAAAAAAAACCTCTAGGTTTGAATAGCCTCAAAATAGAATAGATATGTCATAATGTACTCCTTTGGGCAACTTATATAGGTTACAAGAGTAGAACTGGGTGCGTGCTGGCTCACCTAGAATTTGTTTTGGCTACACATGTTTTTAACAATTTTTTTGGCTATTCTAATGGTAGACTTAAAAATAAATAAAATCCTGGCCCCCTTAACCCTCCTTCCCCCTGCCCCCTCCCTCACCTTTTAAAAACTCAAAAGAAAAAAAACTAAGCCCCCTTGAGCCTTCTCATTGGCTACATAAAAAAAAATTTAGCGAGAGGAGGAGAGGGGGTGGTGGGGGGAGGGGGGGGGGTTTGGTTTCTGGGGTCCTATGGGTTCCAGTCTTTTTCATGCTCATCGGATGAGAGCCACTTTCCCACACACAAGCGAGCGATGTGGCGTCATCTGAGACGCTCGTGCGCATCCAGCACCACCAAACGTTTGTTTGTTTGTTTGTTTGTTTGTTTGTTGTTGCGTTGAATCCGAGCTTTGCAGGAAATCTGCATCATCCTTCTGCAGCAAGCGCACATTCCTCAACCTTGCTTTGAAAGATTGAGGAGAGCAGCCAGGCCCAGGTCCAGGTTTGCATGATCACAAACTCTAGATACAGAGAGGAGGAGGAGGAGGAGGAGGAGGAGGAGGCGTGAACAATCTCCAGGTACTTTCTTTGTTTAGCTGTACCATCATCGGCTCTACCGGAAGGGTTTGGTAGTGCCTCTAGTGGCGTGTGTCTTTTTCGGGATTTTCTTGCTCTGCTACTGCTCCTTCACTATTCTGCTGTTATTTGGCGAATCTTCTGGGCGGGTTTCAGCTGCTTTTGGTTTCCAGAGCTGAGAATTGTTAGTGCATCTAAGAGCATCTAAGTCCGTCAAAAGAATGATGGATCTTGAGCTAGAATTGAGGGTAAGATGCGTCTCTTGTATATGCCGCTAGAAACCGTTCGGAAAACCAAGACTGGAAACTAGACTTGTGACGGGGCTTTTTCTTTTCCTCCTTATATCTTTCGTTTATTACGTTCAACACTTCACGGTCATACGCCGTTCGTTGTCAAGACTATTTCAGTAACTTCCTTTGAACGATCGACAAGATATAAGCGGCGATACGGCCACTAGTGTTCACATGTTTTCTTTGGAGAGCGTGCAGGCCCCTGTGTGATGATTTCGGCTTGTGAACCATGTGAGAGCTTCAGCTTATTTTATTCTTCAAACTGAAATTTGTAATGCTTCTGGGAGCAGTTCATTTGTCAACTCAAACAATAGAGGGTTCAGGTTATATCAAAACATTCAAAGGAATGTGAACTAGTGTTATTTAGAATTATTTTGCATCCAGAGAGTTAGCAGGGTAGCATCTCTGGTTAGCCGGTTGAACATTTTGCAACTATGTCAGCATTATTATTGGAAGATGAGTATTCTGTAGAAAGTATGGTGGTGTTCATAGGCTGGCATTGTAAGATATACAGCTAGATATTGATCCACAACTCTTGGTGTCCTTTTGAAAGCTTAGAGGGCAGCAACATGGATGAGTTGACTGTGTGCATGAAGCATTCAGTGTTGATCTGCAGCTCTTTAACCCCAATCATGAAATTTTTTTAGTTACTTGTGCGTTTGTTACTAGTGCAAGAAAGATGCTGTGATTCTTCTACTCAAGTGTGGAGCAGTTTTGGAACAGGGTCCAGCTGAATGTTTCATCAATTACAGCTAATCGAGATGTTGTCACAGAAGTTTTGGAGGCAGCACTTACGGGGCTGTCTGGCATAATAAGTGGAGCTAATGTCTGGGATTTGATCAACTTACACAAAGACAAGTGGACAGCCCTTGGCCTATGTCATCAAAGGTGAGCTCAACCTAATTTTTAAGGTTCTCACTGCACTCGCAATGCTTTAGCACATGTTAAGAAGAGATTGGCAGTTCAATAGAGGTCATCATCAATTGCTGAGCACTGGTTGATAACTTCGGAGTTCCATCTGCTAACGGATTATTCATTTTTCTTAATAGCAGTGACACACAGTGCATATTTGTAGCAACAATGTTCATGACAAAATTTCAACGGATGCCCTTGCTACCTTCAAGTGCTGGAAGATTTCCAAGCTATTCTGCTGCTGCTTAGTGTGGATCTGAATCTGGCGGAATACTTGTACGGAAATTTGAATTAGTTCTAAACCTGAGGGACATTGAGAAGACCTATTTCTTGGAGAGTTTTCATGTTGTCAACATGCTTGGGGAAGTCTTGTCTGGATATACTCACCAGTTCTTGTGGGTCTATTCTACACATCAGTTCCTGCTTTCTTTCTTCCTTTGACTGTCTTTTCAGTAAAAGTTGAGTTTCATGAAGTCTCTTACTAGACTTGTAGACCTACAGATGCATTCATTCTAATCAGGTATTAGGAAAAGTTCCAACCTACATAGACAACAGATAATGTAAGCATAGTTTAGGGATTTGAAGGATTATACTCTGATGCAGCAAATTGAAAACTTCAAGTAGTATGGAAGGGTTCTAGCCCCATGATTTGATTTCTTAAGGAGCTTTTGATCACCCACAAAGTTTGTCTGTGACCGTTGTAGACATGTACACTAGAACCCATGCTCCTGAGGATTCTCTGGCAAAGATCCTGGGAATCTGGCGACCAGCATCTTGTATCTAGGTGTCTTGAAAGCTAAAGCCACAATGGAAAGCAAAGAGGATGGGGAGTTTTTGAAGACTAGTCAATCTGTTTTATTGGTCTTAAAGGGCCAGGCTCTTGCTACATCCACCGCAGGCAAGATTGAAAATGATGTGGAGAGCACTGAATCAGCATTACATTGTGTGGGCAAGCTTGGAGATCGAGCCACTAGTGATGTGATTGTGAGACTACGAACAGTTGATGGTCGTGATGAATGGCTTTATTCCCATTCAAGGATTCTGTCTTCAAAAAGCAAGTATTTTGCAACACGTCTCTCTGATGAGTGGCCAACCTATCATCTTCTTGACTCTCGGAATTGTGTTGAGATCAGCTGTCTGGAAAGTGACATTGACCATCATGTGACATTGCTGCGTCTGCTCTATACTGACTGTCTAGAACCCATTGGTGACACCTGGTACAGTGTGAATAATGCACTGGGCATGCTTAGAGTTGCAACAAAGCTGGGTTGTGATGCCATTGTATCAAAATGTGCTCAATACTTGGAGGCAGTGCCATGGGAGGAGAATGAGGAGGAAGAAATTCTCAAGACATTGCCAGGTATTGTGTTGCTTTTTCTGTGCATTTTATTATCTCCTCAAGGGCAAGAGAAGTATGGTTTGGTAGCTCACACTGATGTCCTGCACCTGGCTACTTGAAAGTGGCTTCCCTGAAAATGTCCAGAATAGAGTTTTGCAGGGTGAAGTGGACCTGGCTACTTGGAAGTGACTTCCCTTAAAATGTCCAGTATAGAGTTTTGCAGTGTGAAGTGGACTCTAGCATGAGTTGGGTTGTGACTGCCTATAATTGCACTTGTTAATCATCTGCAGTTTGGGTGGTTAGAACATGAAACATGGAATCTGTCTTGCACAATCGGAAAGGTTCAGTTTCAGCTACAGTGAGAACAATGTCTGAATATCTAGGATTACACCTGAATATGATGGGTGTGAGGGCTGCTGTGTTGTTCATAGAGAACTTTGATATCAGGAAGATGCTCACTTGATGTCTTCCAACAGGGATGGTCAGATTCTCAACATACAGATGCTACTTTGTTTGTGCTCTGAGTTTTCATTGCCATTCTGGCAGAGCTTGTTTTTGCACAAATGTGAGGTTCATCCTTTTTGTGGATGGTGTTCTAAGACAAGGAACTGGCAGGTCTGGGTGCAGATGTAGTTCCAGTTCTGGCCCGTCTACAGCCTGTCAACCCTGACTCTGTCCGGAATGTGTTTCTCTCTGCTGTCCAAATTGCCATCTTGCCCCAACAAAAATCATCCAATTTCCCAAGTGAGCTGAAAGTTGCTGCCCAAGAGCAGGTACTTTTGAGACGTCTTCTTGAAGGATTGGTCTCCACTGGTTTCGAGGCTTGCTACACTTACAGCTAAAGCTGTTAAGAGAAGGCTAGGAGTGAGTGATCACATTCCAGGGCCTTGCTTCATGAAGAGTGTAGTACAGAACTTGGACAAGATTCAGACTTGCAGGTGAAGTGTGCTTATAAGAGAGAGAAATTTAATGACTGATGATTTCTTGCCCTTTACTGAGCTACCTGAGGATTTTGTGTGTAAAGCAAAGGGGTTCACAGGAAGTGAGCAGTCAAAAAGCATATCTGCATACCTTTTCTTGCAGATATTAGAACATGTTGAATCTTCTAACAACAGAATTGCTTTAGTCAATAGATTGAACTTTTGGAGTTTATCTGGTTTGTCCTTAATTCTTCAGATGCCTGCATCTGATATGCTTGGAATCAGTTTCCTTTACAAGTGATGGGAGATGTCACTGTTCAGGTGGAGTACATGCTCGTTGAGGATGATGATGCTCCCCTCCTGAAAGCTGATGCTTACATCAAATCGAAATTGAGGACATTTTTCTCAGAAGTCTTTGATAGCTTCAAGCTATTTCTTGGAAGACTCCTCTCAGAGGCAGATCTAGGCAGCCAAGTCTCAAAGGAACTATTGCTTGAAAAAGTTTCAGACCTCCTTTGGGCATCCCGAATTCTTCCCAGAGTGGGCCTGAATCCAGAGCTTGTTGATTTCTGGTCAAGTGCTTCAAGTGATGTCATCAGGGTCCTAAACAGTGAGAAACTGGAGGAAGTTTTGTGGGATACAAAATTGCGGGTGGTGGAGATTGCAGCCAAAGTGTTGGAGGCAGTTGGCTATGGCTGTGTCATTGTCAAAGCTGAGGAACGCACCCAATTGGTCAAAGTGTGGCTCCCATTTATTCGAGATACAACACCCCTTTTCGACTCACTCTTTGCTGCAGAGAAGATGTCACTCCAAATGGACACAGATCTCTGCCAAACAATTGAGGCTGCTCTTGTCTCCCTCATTTTGTCGCTGCCATCTGGAGATCAGGCAGACATTCTTGTGGATTGGCTGAAAACTGAGCAAGCAAGGTATTTATGCAGGGCTTCATCTGCTGAGATTGATCATATTGTCTAATTCACTGTGTCACTTAATGAATGCCTGTTGTCTACTGTGGAGTTGCTTAAGAGTAAGACATGGAATGACCAAATTTTGTTTTTGCAAAGTTATGAGAAGTTCATTTAAGTAAGATTTCAGTTCCCCTGGAAGAAGGGCTTTATCATATGTTTTGGATCTATTCATATGACTATTGACAAACTAAGTGACACTCTTCATCATGCTCTGAACTCGAAGTCTTCTCAAATACCTCATATATGTAGGGACCTATGGGTCTCAATCATAGACTGAAGACTGGATGATTCTTCATAGTCAGCATGTAAGAAAGGTTAGACCCATGCCTAGATCAGATCTCCTTGAAACTCCAATTCCAAACCACCTAGTTTTTACTACATTAGGTTGTGTGAACAGTTTGTGACAAAGGTTTAGTCTAACATCAAGAATTTTTGGTTTGTCATATTCCAGGTATCCAGATCTAAGCGAAGCATTTGAGGTTTGGTGTTTTCGAAGCAAGGCTGCTAAACGGAGACTAAATATGGAGTCTACAGTTTGAGTAAGAGTTCAGGTCAGCAATGGGAGTGCAAAGCTACATTGGATTTGCTTTCATTTTAGTTCAAAATTTCTCCTCAAAAGCAGGATTAGCCTGCTAGCAAATTTGCTGATAGAATTGTATAAGCTTGGCATTTTATTTATGGTTTCTTTCTCTTTTTTTGCTTCATCTTTTGAGTGGATCTTCTTGTGGCCATCTTTTCTGCTGGCTGAAATGGATAGAAAGATTAGAATCGTTATTGCAACTAGTTAACACACTCCTTGTTGGTGGTCCTTTGACCAATGGAAAGCTTCCAAACAGTTGCCTTTGAGGAACCGCCGATAGTTGTTAGGAGTGCAACTACTCCCTTTCAGATGCCTCTCTCATTCCTAAGTGAAACCTGTGCTGGCAGAAAACCATTGGGAATCAGGCTAAGCTCCATCTATGCTTGGGTAATCCCTTTGTACAAGGTTTGCTTCAGAAGGATGTATAGGTACTATTGGCTTGCTTACCTTTCACTCCTTTGAGGATAACTTCAGAGTCCTTCCTTTAGCATGGCCTTCACCAATAACCTGACTTCTCTCCCCACTGCAAGTATTCTACACACCCTTTCCTTCCACACTTGTGCTGGACTATACTTTATTAGCTATAATCTATTACTAATCAAGGGACTTGCACAAACACTTTTGGTGAAGAAGACATGCAATTGGTGGGGGCTACTTGGTTCTTGTTGTGGTCAAGCACCCATCCCTCTATTTCTTTTACCTTCCTCATCACACCTGCCCCCCCTTCCCTTTCACCTTTCTCCACTTGGAATGACTTGCTCATTTTTTGGTAGTGTATTTGGAGATGCTATTATAGAGTGTAGAGACTTGCTCATTTTTTGGTAGTGTATTTGGAGATACTCTTACAAAGTGTAAAAAAGTCACAGGCGCTTTTTTTCTGTGTGATACCCAGTGGGTATATGTTGTGTTAGTCATGTCAGCCCACAGAAGTCTTGTGGCAAGGGGATTCCCCTTATACATTCACAACATAAACACACACCTATGTACTTGAATGTTCACATTGACATTTAACACACACAAGATTGAACTCATATCCAACACGTGATTACCATTTTAACTATCATTGCCTTTTTGCTTCAATTGTATGATGCACCCATCAATATTGTCAAACCCTGCAAAATTTTATTTATAAACACATCACAATTTTCATAAATGTCCAAAAGAAGAAAGGGAAAAAAAAGGAAAAAGAAGGGGAGAATTTAAAGGATGCTAGGTTTAACACCAACTAGACGTCAAAATCTCTCCATTTCAACAATCAATTGCTTGTAATAGGTTAGCCGTGGGGATGGGGGGTGTGTCTTGAAGGGGTGGAAGTCGAGAAGTAATTGGACCTACCATTATCATCCAACTTAAGATGGAGGATGTTTGCGTCCTTTGCAATGTAACTAAAATTTTTTGATGAAGAAAAATGATTAGGATAGAAAGAGGAAGGCTTTCAAACCCTCTGAAGCTCCAAATGTCATTGGCACAATTATGTAAGAACACATTAGCTTATTTTTGTAGACATTCAAATACTTCGATTGCTAGAAGGAGGAATGGATCAGTGGGGTGTCAGTTGTGAAAGCCTCTTTCTTTGGCTTGAGTTGCATTGAAGGTAGCAAATCCTTGAGTTGTGCAAGATTTGAAAAATGAATCCACTTGTGTTGGGTCAGCAATGAGAACATCAACTAAAGTGTGAATTACATCTTTGTTGAAAACAATGTCAACTTGTCGACAAGAGGAGTTAGATGTGGCGAAGGGAAGCACATGTAGGTTGTTCTTCTCCCACGTGGGAATTAACATTTCGTGCAATGGCAGCAAAAGTGTTGTGAATTGCATCATGGGTTCTTGTGCGTTCTTTGCCATGGGTGTAATGCGAGACATGGATACCCATAGGGCGATGGGATGTGTGCACACACATTGAGGGATACTTATAATTGAAGGATGTGGTAGTCCAAATCGCGTCCAGAACATTGTAGAAAAAATTGGGGAAGATAATCAAAAGGTTGGGAAGATTAGTTGAAGTTTAAATCAAGTGCTTGTCTTGGGGTTAGAACATGATAAAATTCGAGCATGATGGGTTTTAGATGTCCTATTGAAGAGCATGTTGGAGAGGGTATAATAGTGTAAATGCTTTGAGATGGAATCTTAAAATCAAACCATTTGATGTTTGATAAATTATTCAAAATAAAGAAGACACACAAATTGGGGGTGGTAGAAGATCACAAGCCACCTTAAGGTCTTGTTAGAAAAGGAAGGTGTTGTTGTCAATTCATGCTAAGGGTTCAAGAAGGAAGGGATGTTGATCAACTATAAACTTAAAGAATTATGATTGAAACTGCAAAGGCCCATCTCCCTAAGTAAACTACCAAGGCAATGGTGATTGTTAATATGTACTTGATGCCGCCAAAAACTATTAGGAGAGAGACTTGTTTATGGGCTAGAAATATTTCTAGGCTATTAAAGGATCTTGGATCCAAGAGGCGTCCAATCATTTGAAGGAAGGAGGAGTCAAAAGAAACCTGTAAGGGATTTTATGAAGGTGGAAAAGGGAGGTGTGCATTGTAATAAATAGATGGTCATTGCATAAAACAATGAATTAGAATTCCAAAGGTTACATGAACATCACCCATTCTAGGGAAAAGGTTGACATGTTGAACATCTTTTAATAAGACATCTTCAATAAAACATGATGTGAATGATGAGGTGCCCAATGGAACCCCCAAAATTCTATTTTTTTATAGATGGGCTGTTAAACTGGGATGGGGTGTCAAAGTTAGGTTATAAGCTATAGGAAGACCGTGTTACACATTTTTGAGGTTGGATAAAAAGATATGTTGCATGTAGTTTGGTTTGAAAATGTTTGTATGTAGATGATACGATTGAAAAGGGGTTTATGATGTGAGTGTCATTTGCAATGGATGAAAATAGATAAGAAGGAAAATGACTAGTTGTAAAACATAAAGCCTTAAAGTGAGTTAAAGCCAATATTGCCCTTCCCAAAGGATCACCTTGATGGGTTCCCATGGTAAATGGGATGAGTGTGACATCACCTTCATGATTACAGTGATTATAAAAGTAAAACATGGGAGATTAAAATGTAGAAATGCATGAAAGGGGATGAGTTATATGACATTTCCATTTATTGCACAATGTTCTTGAAATATGACCCCTTTTGGAATTAAAGGCATTTGCCATGTCCAATTGGAAAATAAACTAGTTGGGATGAAGGTTTAGGGTGCATTTGATGTCATGGATTATTGTTTCACATCCACCTTTAATTACAACTTTGAATTAGTGGGAAGAAATGTGTTCCAAAGGCATTAAGCAAAAGTGAAGGCATAAAACGTGACTTGTGAGTTGATATAACGATTCCCCCATTGTAATGGGATGAATTCCACCTAAAAGCTTGGTCATGGTTAAAAAGCAAATCGCTCCAAGAACACGTGCAATTTGAGGTGGAATGTGACTTTGTGCAATATGAAAACAAAGTTGAAATAATTGAAGGAATTCATTTGCTGAATCTTTTAGGTGAAAATAGTCTCAAAGGTGTTAAAAACCATCCTAAAAGGAACACTTACTAATAAAAGGCATGCATTGGAATGCCAGTTTAAAGGAATAAGATGAAAGCTCGAGGTCTTGGTTTGGTTTGTAATTTTCTAGGAAAAATGGAAAGCATCCATTTGATTTAAGGTGTAATGTAATTAAAGTTGAGGTGGTGTTTGAAGACATGGATGTAAGGGATAATGGTGCCAAAGTGTGAATTGTTCGAGAATATTTTTTTGCACATCCAATAACTAAACTATGGAGAAGACGTTTATGAGTTGAAGGATCATGTTGGGGAAATGGCACTAAATTTGAACTTGTTGCCAAAGTTTGGGCCCACAAAAAAAACTCATTTTGCAAATTTTCTTAGTTGTTTGATAGAAAGCGCTTGAGTTGAATCCATGTTTCCCTATGCTTTATTGCCTTGACAAAAGGGGGCAAAAGGAGACACCATTAAGGTAGTAAGAAGAGTAAGTGCCAAATTGTCACATCATAAGGGTCTTATGCCAATTTATCCAATGGAAAATGAAATGTCATTTTTACATCATGTCGTAAAGTGGTAGGGATGCGATTGCACAATCAAGGATGACAAAAGCCTAAATGAAAGGACCTAAGGACATTCAATGACGAAATTTAAGCCCAAGTTAATGCGGGAGGGGTGGGAGGAAGGGAGGGTATTGAGCCAAAATGGTCATTAGGGTTTGGATTAGATGAATTAGATGTTTGATAAAAAGCTGATGATGGGTTAACCTTCCACTAGTAAATTAACACCTACAAGTGGGGTAAGAGATTTTAAATGGAGGTTGTGGGCGTGTTGAAGAGATGGGGGTAGGTTGGGGGGTTTAATCATGAACAATTATAAGGGCTGATAAAGTGGAAAGGTAAAAAGGTCCTACCTATGCATGATCAAGGGGGTTTGGGAAAGTGTAAGGTTAGGGCCCTGTATTCACACGAAGGGCTGGGGGTTGATAAGGGGAACTAATAAATGGTTTTTTAGAATAGGAAAGGGAATTAGTGGATGGTTTACAGTTTGCATGGGAGATGGGGTGGAGGATAGGTTTATGGTGGCGCATGATAAGGCAAATGGGCAATGGGAATTATAAGGTTTGATGAGACACAATTAACTAAGGGACATGGGATGTTTGGTGCCCATGTGGAAGGAGGCCTATTAAAAGCACAAGCCCCACTTTTTAAAGATTACTTACTACTATAATGCAATCTTAAATTTACAAAGCCAACCACACAAGACTAAACATATCAAAAGGAAAAAGATAGGAAACCCTTTAAGGGTCCCTAGCTAAGGATTATGCCAAAGCCAAACTTTAATTTCACTATAGGCTTGGGTGTTATGATCACTACTTTATTGGTTCAACATTACTTAGACATTTTAAATACCAAAATATTACAAGCTTCACCCCTTGTCCCTAATCATGTAAGACTTGAGACAAGTAATGTCACACAAAAATTTCTTAAAAAATGATTTTAATGGAGTGGTTACCCTTTTCACAAGAAACCCAATCCACTTCACAAATTATGTATGACAAAGTTTCAAGTGAAATTTCATTTTGTGATGAAAAGCTTGTTGTGTTTTCACATGCTTTTAAGATGCACCACAATGCTTTTAGTTGGTTGGTTGGCTGGGTGACTTGACAAAATATGTATTTTATGTTGCATTGGCTTTTATTTGCCTTGTAAAGACACTCTACTACCAAGTATAATTACTACTTTCAATTGTTTTCCCCTATTGCTTGGTTCCCACAATCTACCTATGTCACAAACATGATACAAAACAAAAACAAATGTTTAGAAAAAACCTTCCTAATTCAACCTTTTAGTGGACTAATTACCGAAGGGCCCAAACAAAGTGGCCTTTAAAGGAAAACATAGTCCACTTTTGTGGCCCTTTTTTTGGCATGTATTTGAAGGACTACAACCATTACAATGACTAAGACACCATCAGCTCCATGGTTGCTTCTCTATTTGTTTGCTAGAAACCTTAATTAAAGCTTTCACTTTTTTTTTTGTTCGCTAACCTAAAGCCTAGCCACGTGAGGTTCATCATTGAGTGTAGAGCTTTCCAATTTTGTGTCAAATTCTTCAATTAATGTCATTTCCCCCTTCAAATTGATGTATGAATAGTTGAATGCAAACATGATTAAAGGAGCCATTCAAAAGGGTGGAAATTAAAAAAAGAATTGTATTTCTATATATTTGAAACACAATGGGAATAAAATATTAAAAATGTTAATTTGTTTTGTGAAAAGGGTTTCATCACCAGCAAAGTTTCAACCACAAAAAAAATCCATGTAGATCCATGATGTTTCAAAAATCCTTTTTTAACATTGAAAGGATGGAATATTGGAGTGGATTCTACTTCTAAAATTTTGAACATCCTTTTTGATTATTAAATGTGCACCATTCATTCCCAAATTTGGACATCATATTCATGTTGATGGTTAAATGAACAAAAGGAGTTGAGATTGGTAAATTATTACACATATCAATTCATTTGGTTTAGACATGCTTTTGGCCCTTTAAATTACAAATTGTGATTATGTGTATCTTAACAAAAACTAATTCATTTTTATGTGGCAAAGAGTATGATTAAATTTTATGGAGGATACAATGTTGATAACTTTTTTTTTTCATTTATTTTCAATGTGATTTTCTAAAAAATGTGAAAATTAAGTTCAATTCCCATAATTTGTAGACTTCGAAATGTGGTTGTTTTTGGTTCCTTTGATTGTGTTTGCACTTGTTTGGGACTCTTTTTGACAATTATTACTATGACTTTTCAATTGGACATAATTTTTGGGTTCACCTACTTTGTTTTAACAATGTGAACCTATTATGTTGTGGTCATTTTGAATTTTTTTCCAATGAATAAAAGATCACTTGATATTCTCTAAAGCCCTCAAATCACACTGCACATAACCTTTGAATCACATAGTTTTAAAGCTTTCAATATTATAAAAGAATTCCAATCAGAAATAACAATCGTCATGATTTGTTGAATGAACTTGATGTGGTATTCCATCGTAGCCCAATGAATTCAAATGTATCTTGCCTAAACACACCATTTGACTTTTATCGTTAGCTTGAATTATACACCATCATTGCCATTCGACTTGTATGTCATTAGGACTTGCTTACATAAAGAAAGAAGTGTGCCCAATAGTCCTAATGTTCTAAAACTCAATATTGGGTAAACTTAATGTTTTTCGACGTTTCATACATTTCTTTGCATTGTAGTTCATTCCATATGTTTAAGTTGTAACTTGATAAAGAAAACAACAATGACATCCTCCAAATAACCTAATAATATCTAGTTGTGAATACATGTTGATTGCAAAGGTGAACCCACATCCATTATTTGACATTCCCTTCATTGATTGTAGTTAAATCAAATTGGATTCCATCACATTTCTCAAGCTCTCACTCATATTTCCTCCACCTTCAACATGCCTCATTTAATCTCTAACTCTTCATTTTTGATTAACTCCTTCATTAGAATCGATTTGCCTTCTAATGTGATATGGTACATAAACCTTCACCCAATGAAATGCACGATGATCACCAAAGATATTACATATTCTTGTTTCAGAATTCAAGAAGAATGATTACACATACAGATATGTCTCAAATGATTGGCACATATCATTCCATGTCTCATAGGTATATGGTTTCTTTTTCTAAGATATTGTATAATTTTCCCCATTAATGTTGTCTTAATAAGGTTGAGACTATATACAATATACTTAATATCATTTTGATCTAAAATATAGTTTAATAATGCTTGGTGTTTCAAAAAGACAAAAAAATAATGATACTTTCAAGTTTGATGATTTAGCCTATAAAGTTAAATCTTTGTAACAATGTTCTTTTGGGAAGTCACCTATAGTTTTCAATTTCAGCCTAAGGTGTTTTTCAATGAAATCTATCACCCCCCAATCTAGTTGAGTTGTTCTTTGGATATTGTTATTTATGAATGTGAATAATGTGTGAAATCATTCCAAGTAATTCCAAATGAATGTGAGATGTGACAAATAAATGGCCCGTTACTCCTTCACATTGCTTCCTTATTTGCCACCTACCATTGATCCCATCAATTATTACTTATCATTTTATTGGAGTTAGCAATGGGGAATCCTTCTCACTCCACAAAGGTGTCAATGAGCACCTTTATATCTTGGTCACAATGAAGGGTGCATTTACAAGCATGTGATTGAAAATTATTTATATTATTTATAGTTAAAATGGTAGCATTAGATGTCAATTGAATTTGCAAACAAGTTTATTTCCAAAGAATAGTCAAATGTGTTAAAAGAACCCAGTATGTTCCTTATTGTTCAATAATAATACTTTTTTTTTCAGTATTTTGAACTTTAGTTTTTTCAATACTCCATAACTTCATTACTCAACTTAAGAAGAATTTACATATGAATCACGGAATCAAGTTATGGTCAAGTTCTTATATCTAACATATTATTGAAATGGGAAGCTTGTTTATGGCCTCCTATAATGCTAAGATAGAATACCCATTTTATTTGCATGTTGGGAACACCATGTGAGGGACATAATAATTCAATATCATCCTCTAGTGCTCACTTCTTGTTGTCCATGACCACTTTTGTATTTTGTTTCTTTTGGGGACCCCATCCTCCCTTCATCCTTGAAACTTCCAGAACACCAAGCTGGTTACAAACACAAATCATAAACTTGAATGGAGCTTTGTGAACATTAAATGGGAACAATGAAAGGAACCAAATATAATCTATTTGGCTTACTTTGAACATCATATGGGAAATTTATTGGATGTGTAATGGTTCTTTGGTGGGAATGTTATGAATTATTAGCTTTGGTATTGTAAAGGGGTTTCATTGAAAACTTGGCCAACATGGATGAAATCATTTTTGATTTTTGATTTTTGATTTTTTTGGATTTTTGGATTTTTTTGTAAGGCACCATTGAAGAAGACAAATATATGGAAAATTTTGTCCTTTTATTTTGTTATGTTCTATCCTTGGCCTACCCATTATTAATATGGAGACAAAATTGGTAAATTTCAGCATTCAGCATCATGATAAATTTCCATTTCGATTTACAAAATGGGTACTTACGAAGATGGTGATATCATCATCTTTGGTACATTTTGGACTTCTTGCAATATGCCATTTGGACTTGGGATCACCAACCCACACAAGTTTGTGAACAAATGACCTAAAAGGAACAAATTTGTTGTGCATATGCAAATGAAAAAAAATGAAGGAGAGAGTGAAGTGAACCTAACCAAAGGATTTGGTCTATCAGGATTAGGTTAAAATCTAGATAGGGTGTTATGGTTGTGGAGGAAACCCAATATCAGTTATCAAACTCAAAAGCAAAAGAAACCCAAGGTTGGAAGAGGAAGCAACAATCCAACTACAAAAGGATGAAAAGGAAACCTAGCCAGCCAAGTTTTGTACAGTGTCCTACTTTCAAAGTGCATCTTTGGCAACACATGAAGAGTGTGATTCCAACAGGTTCAAAAATTGACAATTGTCATTAGGTCAGAACACTTTCTTTCTCAAGCCCAAAATATGAATGATTAACTTTGTCCTGGTGCTAGCTACTTGGGTTTATTCCATCTTCTCCTTTTGGAGTGTCAACAAGGAATCATGATACATCCAAAAAGGCCTGAGAAGGAAAGAGAATTGCTGTCTTCTTTCTTTCTTCATTTAGTGGCATTTAAATAGGTACTAGTCTCTCTCTCTCTCTAGACTTTTATACTATATCTGGACTCTAGTTAATCATTCATGTTCATGGGTACTGAAATTGGGATCCAGGAAAATAATAATAATAATAATTAGCACTGAAAGAAACAGGATATGGGTTTTCTTTCTTACAGCAATAGGCCTTGGACTAGAAGTGAGTCTTATCTTCAACTAATGTCAAACTCTGAAACATAATAATATGTATGTATACACATGTATTTTACATTGAAATGGATGAAATCACATAGTTTTCCTCACACATCTATATCATGAGCCAAGGCCTTCTCCTGTATGTTTAAACCCATTGTAAACCCATAATATTAAACCCATGTTATTAAACCCATGTCATGTCATGTTGTGATTTTTGAATTATTACTAAAGTTTGACGAGTTTTGGTTGGTGTTCATGAAAATCTTGGACTATTAGTGTGTCATATCTTACACTAATGTCAAGCTTTGATATATAATAATAATATATACACATGTATTTTACATTGAAATGGATGAAATCACACAGTTTTCCTCACACATCTATATCGTGAGCCAAGGCCTTCTTCTCCTGTATGTTTAAACCCATATTAAACCCATGTCATGTTGTGATTTTTTGAAACTAATTACTAAAGTTTGATGAGTTTTGGTTGGTGTTCATGAAAATGAATCAATGGTTGGAACAAGGCTACTCACCAATAAAACAACCCATTTGATACATGACATTAAATAGATATTGTTTTGAACTTTTTTTTTTTGGTTTTTTCTTCTTGTTGTGAGGTTGAGGTCTGAAGGTCAGAAGGGGACACTGAAAACACTGGTGAGGTGGTGGTAGGATGAAACCATGGTTAATTTTCATGTCCTCCCTCACAAAAATGTTACCTGAATTATGATTTGAATGTATGGGGGCTGGCATCGACAGTTGTTTGTTGGGTGGCAGTTTTATGACACATTTGACATTCCAACAAATTGTTACTTCAACTTGGGTTGAAGACAAGCGCGGAGAGTCATTTTACAAAGTGTAACTTCAAGTCCTTAGCAACCGGGATGGGAATTTTCATGAGTGTTTTTTTTTTGGGTTTGAGGAGGAAGGGCTGGGGGGAGGACATTTTCACACCCTAGGCTTTTGTATAATCGCACTTCTGAAGAAATCCATTCCTAGTCTAGACTTTGTGGCTAATACACTTATACTAGGTTAATACACCAAAATGGATAATCATCCAAAATAGTAAAAAAAAATTCTGAAATGCTTTAGAAGAAATTTCTTTAATGGAAAGGGTGTTGGGTATATTATTATTACATGTATACAACACATGACTAATTCGTGAATAGGCATAAAAAAAATGAAAATGATAAAGAGATGAGAACTCACAATCTACATCTACATTTGCATACATCAAATGTATAGGCAACATCCAAAAGGGTATGAAAAACAATTTCATAAGTGAATTTTGTAGAATCACTTTGCAAAGAAGTGATTTCACTTTGGCCAAATTATTTAAAAGGACCCAATAAAAAAAAAGTTTTAAAAAAGAAAAGGAAAAAAACAAGCTTTCCATAGTGGGCCTCTCATTGACTCTTCCCTGCTTTTTTTTTCTCATCAATTCCCAAGGAACCACTGACTCATCAATTCCCAAAGCAACTGGGTATGAAATTTTGAAGTGAGGCAAAATAATGAAGTTTGTTTGCAATCAATCAGATAGCACCTCCATAAATTCAGACTCCAGAGTTGACCCTGGAGTACACTTTGGGTTGCTTGAATGCCCTCAGAAGCAAAGCTCTGGATTCATGGGTTGGTTACCAGGGATAGTTAAGTCTCACCAGGAATTGCCAGTTCACTAAGAGAGATTGAGTGGGCTAGGTTGAACCAGCACCTACAAAAAACAACACATTTTTATGTTTTGAAGTCTTATTACAAAATGTGAGTGCAGTTCATCAGTCCTTGCTTACCAGATCATGAATTCATTGCTTCCTCACTAGGTCCTGTTCATTATAACCAATAAATACACTCAAAATCCAGTGAAATCATTTGATGTATAGAGACATCTGTTATAGTTCCCAACACACACACATACATTTTCACACATTTTAAAAAGTGTTTAAAACCTCCTCATTGAGGAGCCGAGGAATAATTGCAGACTATAATGTGCCCTCTGGTTATACTACAAAAATTCTAAGTATGAGGGTTCTATGTTGTTTGTAAGCAATTTGCACAAGAAAGCAATGACAGGTTTTTAGTTTTTACTAGTGTGGGTTGGTTATTATTTTTTAATAGAAATAACCAAAAGTCATGTTTTTTAGTTTTTTATAAATTTATAAATTAAAAATTTTCTCATGTTACACTGAAAAGTGATGAATCAGTCACATGAGGTTTTAGCCAAATCTTGTTACACGACAAATAAAAAAGTAAAAAATCTAGGATAATCTGGCTACAAGACAAATAGAGAAATAAAAAAATCTAGGAATTCTATTACATGTTGGCAAACCACTAGAAAAACCTTTTAGTTAACTAGGGCAATTTCAAAAGAAGAAAGCTGAAAATCTGCCCAAATCCTTCCACAAAAATCTTGAACTTTCATAACTTTCTTCCTCCAAATGTGGTGATATTTTTGTGAAAGTTTTTCCAAAAAATTCTCCTGACTATGTTGCTTGGGACTCTATTTTTATATAGCAAAATGTTGAATTTTCCCCAGAAAAATAAAATCACTGAACCCAGTAGGTTATTTAAAATTTTTTTGGAGCACAGAGGGTATCAATATTTTTGAAAAATAAAAAAAATTAGATGCTTTTTTCACCCAATTTCACTATCAAAGAAAAGCTTGACCTCCTCCGGTTAAAACCAGTGTTGTGAGGGCATCCAGTTTGAAGGGTAAAAAAACCGACAGTTCAGGGTCAGGTTGTTGTAACCCAGACCTGAGTTGACATCCAACTTGTTGGAACCGGCACAAGAACTGGACCATGGAAAAAATGTTTTGTTACATCCAGAATCCAAACTGGTATCGTGAAAAAATATTTTTGAAAACAAGGTAAGGATATCTATAAGTTGATTTTTTTTCAAAAGTTAATAAGTAAATTGAAATTTATAATTAATTATTAATTAGTTGTTCAAGTCTATATTTATATAGACCTCTATTTTAATTTGTCGTAAAATTTTGTTCTCACATAATTTTTAGCATTGGGGAATGTGTAGTGTGTGTACCAAGGTTTTTGAATTTGAAAAAAATGTGATAGAACGGGAACCAAAAGGTTTAAATTTTGAAAAAACCTGGCTCAAACCTGTACCTGGAGAACCGTCACATAAATTTTAAATTGTCAAAACTAGACCAGAGGTTCTCTCAAAAAGGAAGAGCAGGACAACACTGGTTAAAACCCATGACTTATTTTGAGGTTGCTTCTAAACTTTATATATACAAGTGTAGCCTGTGCCGTTGGCCTAAGTGTGAACACATTATTTTATTTT
>Ga0116231_10003591_pt1 | contig 32144 bp, 31 predicted proteins | sample S1TSphgellanicum_2_FD_89695 | JGI IMG/M metagenome (GOLD analysis project Ga0116231, IMG submission 89695) | Host-associated microbial communities from peat moss isolated from Minnesota, USA - S1T2_Fd - Sphagnum magellanicum MG | ecosystem: Host-associated > Plants > Peat moss > Unclassified... | reverse complement strand
GCTTGATCAAAGCGCTGGTCCAGCCAGGGCCATCAGACGCCCTGGCCACCACATGGCCCCAAGGATCCACGACCATCGAATGGCCATAGGTAAAGCGCGCCTCACCGCTCGCCTCACGGTGGCGCCCGGTGCAAGCCGGCGCCGCGATCCAGGTCTGCGTCTCAATTGCCCGGGACCGCAACAGCACCTCCCAATGGTCCTTGCCGGTCTGCATGGTGAAAGCCGCCGGCACCAAAATCAGATCGACGCCCTGGCGGCGCAACGCCAGAAACAACTCAGGAAATCTCAGGTCATAGCAAATCGTCAACCCGACCTGGAGGCCCGCGACATTGCATGTCACAATCTTGTCGCCGGCCCCATAGGTCGCACTCTCCCGGTAGCCCTGACCATCAGGGGTTGTGATGTCAAAAAGGTGGATTTTACGGTAGCGCGCTATCTCTACGCCATCGGGGTCGAACACCACGGTGGTGTTAAAAATCCGGTCGCCATCGAGCTCCCCGATCGATCCTCCGTGCAAGAAAATCTTGTGCGCCACGGCGAGCCGCCGCAAAAACTCATAGGCTTGGCCACCCGTCTCGCCAGGTGCCGGAAACGGCTCAGCCGCGGCAAATTTTGTTGCCCGGTCACCGCCTAAACAACTCCAAATCTCCGGCATAGCCACCAGATCCGCGTGCTGGACGTCGATCGACTCGGCAATGAGCTGCTCAGCTTGCGCCATATTTGCCGCCTTATCGTCGGTCGGCGACATCTGAATCAGATTAATCCGCATGACATACTCTCCCGGCGCATCATAGCGTCAAATCCCGGAATCGACCAAGTGTGTCCGTCGGCCGGCCCCAAGCTAGCGGTCACCGCCATAGGTCCGGCGAACAATATAGCTCGGCCGCTGCTTGGTCTCGATATAAATGCGTCCAATGTACTCACCCAGCAGACCAATACTCACCAGTTGCAGGCTGCCGAAAAACAGGATTGCGACGAAGAGCGACGCATACCCGGGAACATGGCGGCCATGGAACAGCGTCTCCAGCACAATGAAAATTGCGTAGCAGAGCGACCCAAAGGCACCGACCGCGCCCAGATATGTCCATATTTTCAAGGGCAATGTCGAAAAACTGGTAACGCCCTCGAGGGCGAAATTCCACAACGTAAAGCCAGAAAATTTACTGTCGCCTGCGGCACGCAGTTGCCGGCTATAGTCGATTGTAACGGTGCGAAACCCCACCCAAGCAAATAATCCCTTCATAAACCGCTGACGCTCGGGAAGCTGCTTGAGCGCTGCAACCACCACGCGATCCATCAGCCGGAAATCTCCAACATTTTCAGGTATCTTGGTCTTCGACATGCGGTTATGAACCCGATAAAACCAGGAGGCGGTCTTGCGCTTGAAAAACCCATCTGATGAACGGTCTATCCGCCTGGCAAGCACCACCTCCGCGCCTGCCCGCCACGCGGCCACCATCTCTCCAATCAGAGCCGGCGGGTCCTGCAAATCCGCATCTATGGGAATCACGGCATCACCTAACGCCTGGTCAATGCCGGCTGTTAATGCCGCCTCCTTGCCAAAATTCCGCGACAACTCGATAATTTTAAACCGGCTATCCCGCTCCGCCAAAGCAATCAGCCGCTGCAGCGTGTCATCACCACTGCCATCTTCCACACAGACAACCTCCCAATCTATGGCAGGTATCGCTTCGAGACTCTGGGTAATGGCATCATAAAACAGTTCAACGCCCTCAGCCTCATTATGAAACGGCACAATTACGGATATATTTCGCTTCATCAGCAGAAACACCTATTCATGACGGGATTTTCCGCACCGGCATCAATCAAAGCGACGCAAAAGACGATGGCCTGCACCCATTCGCAGATTTATCAATGACTCCGAAAGGAAGCCAATGATGATCGCCAAGAGTTGAACGACCAGATACCACCAGATAAACTCCCTGAAGAGCCAGAATAAAATATCAACGCCGAAACCAAGTTTTACACCAAAGAGAGGTGGAGCAGCCGTAGCAATAGCAACACGAAACAGCTCCTCCCACATCAGGAACAGAATCGCAACAATAACTTTTGTCGATCTCATCCGCATGCCCCGCTCGGAAGCCGCGCTTATTTTAAAGAGCCCAGGCAGGCAGAGCAGCAAAAATATTTCGCGATACACAATATTCTGCGCGATATAGAAGCAAGTGACGATCACCACGGATCCGGAAATTAAAAATATCTTTTGCTCCAACGTCAAATCACGCAACGAAATTTGATACGCTGTGCGCGCATAAAATGACCATATGACGGAACATAGCACCAGGACAATCATACCAAACTCCGCCCAAAGTGGAATTCGATATGCGATTACCGCGGCGACGGACATTGATGGCGGCGGCGACAAAAGTATACTCAGCCCAAACGGCACATTGATTGCGCCAAAATCCATCCCCAAAGGCCCAACGCGTGGTATTGAAAGAGATGGCGTGGAAATACCAACATGAAGGTGAATCACAAAAATTACCAGGAGAGCCGCTATAGCGGTCAAAGTTATCAAGATATAGGAAATTTTCTCCCTCGCCATGAGCGCCATCAGCGTGATCGGGTAATATTTCATAGCCGCTAATGCACATATCAAGATATATGATACCATACGAAACCCAACGGCACGCATATTCAGCCATCCCACATATATAACACAGCAGAAGATGAACAAATCCAAATTTCCGCGCTCGCAGGCGAAGATCATGGAAGATGAAATGCTCGCGAAACTCCTTGCAATCATTTCTACATAGGATTCGCTCGGCGGCAGCAGCACCAAACTCATAAAGCATAAAACACTTAAAAAAATTCCGCACCAATCCAAGAACGGCCTTAGATCGGACAACCAGGTTAGCCGCAGTAGAAGGGGCGAATAATTATATTCCCCCCCACCCATACACTGATTCGGGTGAAATACATTTACCCCATTGGCTTTACACGATATCGCTATGAAGATTGACGAAAGGTCGGAAAATGGATGCGCCGCTTTAGGAATTCCTTGAAATTTCAATATTACATAATAGAAATTTCTGTCTGTAGCCTGATATAAGGCCAAGAAAATCAGAAATACAACGCATGCGGTGAAGCTTGGGAAAACTCTGAAGACCAATTGCTTCCTCATTATCCTGCCCAAGCTTAACCTCCAGACTAACTCTTTTGAGGGACCGCAAATATTTCAACATCATCGTCGCGCCAGCTCTTCCAGCCCATCTGGTCTAACTGCTGCAACATAATCTTCCCCGTCCCTGGGCCGGCGACGACATATTGAGTGCCTGTTGCTTGACAAAATAGCCGAAAGTCTTGCTTAAAGCCAGATGTCAATCTATTGCCAAATAACTCCTGGACCGCTGCATAATGCTGCATGGGAGCTGGCGGAAACCCTAGATATCCACCGGTTTGCGCAAACCCGAATTGGTTTTCCGCCTGCCAGAACGACGATGCACCGTTTATTGAAAACGGCAAAATCATGATCTTGGGATGGGCACCTAATTCTGCCTGTAAAATGCCGGGCTGGAAAAATGTCGAGATCGGCATCGGCCGCCACGGATGGGGGGATGGCAGTGTTGTCAGGCATGCGAGGCCTGCCACCATTAGCCGCAAAATCCGCCAATTTTTATTTGAACTCCACAGCGAGACGATCAATGCCGCAGCCAATGATGCAAACATCGCAAACCTGCAAGGCAACGCCGATCCTAAGAGTGGGAGATGAACAAATATGGCCCAGGGCAAAATGATCCCGGTGTCGTTTCCATTGATCCACAACCCGGGCCCTAAGCTCGCGAGCAGACAAATCAGAAACATCCCAACCAGCAGACGTGGCAGTGGCTCACCCCAGCGCGATCGCGCGAACAACCAGATGATCGCCACGATTGGCAAGCCTAGATACGCATCTTGCTCCTGCAGGCCAATTTTAAAATGGCTGGAAATCGGCTCAAAGAACGTTCCAAATATATTACCCGGCCCCGGAACAAAAATATTCGTTACGTCCGCCGTGAAGTAATATGGCCAGATGGCGGGATGATCGATCAAATCAGCATGCCGCCACATCGACAACAACAAGGAAGAAATCGCCACTAAAACGATCAGCCCTACAAAAATGGATTCATAAAGGAAGCGAATTAATTTCGTACGATGTTGCCGAAAACACGCAACGCCAACCGCCCAAGCCATACTGCCAAACACAAACATCATTGCAAATATTTCGATTGAAATAAGGAACTGTACGATCAGAAGAGCGGCAGCCTGAACAATTGCCGCCCTCGCTACGACTTCCCCATCAAACCGGCGCAAAGCCACCAATAAAATCGCAGGAACCAAACATGTGAAGCTTAAGTTTAGCGCGCCGGCGTCCTGCGCCATCTCATACGCCGAAAAACCAAACAGAAACCCGCCAATAAATGCTGCGATACTATCATGAGAGATCCGCAAACAGACAAAAAACATCAACCAAGCCGATAAGATCGGCGCCAAGATCACCAATACGTTGTACGTAACGCCCGGCCCCCATAGCGCCGTGATCGGCCACCCAAGGATAGCCAAAGCCGGTATCGATGTAATCCAGAGAAGTGACACGCCGAGCGGCTGCCAAACCAGATGCGTAAACAACAAATTCTGGTGATGCGTCATCGCCCATGGCCACCACGCCAGGAACCATGGAGAATCATAAGGGTCACTACCTTCACCAGACAAATTTCGGGTGATCGAGACGCCATGGTCCACAAACAGACATGAAATCAGCGTATATGCGCAGAGTGCCATCAGCGCGCCAGATAACCTCAATCGCTCAGCCCGCAATTTTTGGTACCTTATAGACCGTCACGTCATCAATATCTTCATGATGCCAGCCTAGTGCATTTAGTCCCTTGAGAATGTCAGGAGGTGTATCTGGGGTTACCACAATCGCGTCGGTATTCGTTGACTCGCTGTAAGTAACCAGCACCCCCACCGGATCGGCGACAGGTAATCCAAAAAATAATTCCATCTCCGGGATATCAGCCTGCATTCGCGCCGGCGGATAGCCAAGATAGCCAGCCGGTTGGTTGAAGCCGAATTTGTCCTCAGCCTGCCAAAACATCGACGCGCCCGACGCTCCGAACGGTAAAATCAACAGGCGTGGATTCGTTCCTAAAGCCGATGCAACTTGTCCTGGCTCAAAACCCCGCAAATACGGTGCCGTTTGCCACTCATGTCGCATCGGCCAGATCGACAACACCGACAGGGCACCCAGCAGGTACGCTGACAGGCGCCGTTGCGCCGGCACCTGGCTTATCCACCGAGCGGCAATGATCGCCGCAATCAAGCTCGCAAACAACATGAAGCGGGATGGCAATGCATCGCTTAAAAGCGGTAGCTTGCCGAAAATAATCCAAGGCAACGGCAAGCCGGTGGCAACACCAGCAATATAGAGATACGGACCAAGACTCAGAATACTGATTCCGATCAGACACCAAACCAAGAATAACTTCCCATTACGGCCATACAGCCAAATCATGAGGCACAGAGGAACCCCAAGATAACCACTCTGCTCGCTCAGAAACCCGGTGAACCTCTCGCTCAGCGGAACCATCCCTGTGCCATTCAAGGCCGTTATAGATGTTGGCACAAGAAAATTCATGAAATCCGTAACAAAGATCCTGGGCCAGTGAGCCGGCATCTTGAAGTCATGTGGCCACACAAACATCGCCCACAAGACCGGGGAAAGTGCCATTAAGACGGCACAGGTAACGATCAGAAGATCAATCGCTAATCTCAGCAAGTCAGTACGACGGTCGTAAAGAAATATGTACGCAGATAAACCTACTGCGCCTCCAAAAAAATATTCGGTTGCAAATACTTCGGTCGAGATTCCAAACTGAATAATCAGTACGACACTGAGCAACAGACAAAAGATAATTCGGGACAAACGGTCATCCATCCGCATCAAAACGGCCAAGACTGCCATTGGTACAAGAGCTGTAAATGATAAATTCAGTTGTGTGCTAACCCGCGACATCTCATACGATGAGAAACCGTAAAGATATCCACCAATCAACGCAGCGACCGGCAATCCGGCTATATAAAAGCACAACCAATATGCCGCGTACGCGGCCAACAGCGGCGCAGAAACTATCAATACGTTATAGCACAGAATTGCGCCAAATAGCCCCGTCAGTGGAGCGGCAATGATCGATAAGGCGGGCACACTTGCAGTCCAGAGCAGATTCAAGCCATCTGGCTGCCAAACCAAATGGCTATAAACTGGTTCAATGTGATGGCTTATGGCCCATGGCCACCATGTGAGAAACCAAATAAAACTATACGCATCACCCCCGCCACCAATAATATGATTCTGCCAGTCGCCACCGGGGTTCAACGTCAACCATGCGCAAACAGCATACAGGCCAAAGGCGCCTATATGCCATCGCCAATTAGCTGTTCGGCACATTCAGCCCGGCCGCCCGAATGCGTGCGGCTTCCTCATCCCAGCCAGGCCGCTCATTCACCCGCAAAAATAGATGCACGTTGCAGTCCAGCAGCAAACCTAGCTCCCGGCGGGCGCGCGCGCCGATGTCTTTAATCCGGCTCCCCTTCGCGCCGATCAAAATCGCCTTATGCCCCGCGCGCGCAACGTAGATCACCGCATCGATACGCACTGAGCCATCCTTCTGCGATTTGAAACGCTCCGTCTCAACCGTCGTGCCGTAGGGGACTTCATCGCGCGTCTGCAAGAAAATTTGCTCGCGCACAATTTCCGCCGCCAACAAGCGGTCAGGGACATCGGAGAGCTCGTCAACAGGATACAAAAACGGCCCCACGGGCAATTTTGCGGCACAGAAATCCAGCAAAATATCAACGCCGTCGCCGGTCGCGGCACTAATCATAAAAACCTGCTCGAACGGCGCCAGGGCCGCAATATCCTGCGTCAGCGGCAATAACCTCTGTCGCTCAATGAGATCGACCTTGTTCAGTACCAGTGCCAATGCGCGTCCGGTCGCGGCGATCTGCTGAATAATTTGGCGCAATTCGTCAGTCAGGCCGGCTTTGGCGTCCACCAGCAACAACACGTAATCTGCCTCCTGCGCGCCATCCCACGCCGCGGCAACCATCGCCCGATCAAGCCGGCGCTTGGGCTTAAAAATGCCCGGCGTGTCCACAAACAATATCTGTGCGTCGCCATGCATGGTGATACCCAGCACGCGCGCACGCGTGGTCTGGGCTTTCGGGGTGACGATTGAGAGCTTCGCACCGGTAAGCCGGTTCAACAATGTGGACTTGCCCGCATTCGGGGCCCCAATGAGCGCCACAAACCCACATCTGCTCATGCCGGCAATATCTCCAAAATGGCCCGCGCCGCCGCCTGTTCGGCCGCGCGCTTTGACCCCGATTCGCCACGTGCCACACACTCCCCAACCGCCACGGCCACAACAAAACGCGGCGCGTGCGAAGGGCCGGAGATCTCTTCGACGCTATAAACCGGCAAAGGCAAAGCCCGTTTCAGCACCCATTCCTGCAACGCCGTTTTAGGGTCCTTGGGCGGGGTAAATTGCCGCTCCATAACATCGCCCAGCATCCGCCGCACAAAGTTCCGGGCGGCCGGCAATCCGGCATCCAGATAGAGCGCCCCAATCACGGCCTCCATCGCGTCGGCAAGCACGGTGGCCTGCGCCGATACACCCCGCTTCGCCTCGCCGCGCGCAACTGTTAAAAAAGCCGACAAATTATGGATCTCGGCCGCAGCCGCCAATGCGGGCTTGGAGACCAAAGCCGCCAGCCTTGGCCCCAGCTTGCCCTCCTGTTCATGGGGAAATCGCTCCATCAGCCACTCGGCCACCGCCAGCCCCAGAACCCGGTCGCCGATAAACTCCAACCTCTCATTCGACCCGACCCCTTTGGCACCGGCCGCGGAGCGATGCGTCAGCGCCTCAGCCAGCAGATCAGGCCTCTCAAACCTGTGGCCAAGCCAAATCTGCGCCTGCTCCAATCGGCTCACGTGACGGGATGAAACATCCGGGTCCACCGGATCTCGAACGGCCATTCCCAGAACTGATAGAATGGATGCTGCAGATCAATCGAGAAAAAAATCAACTCCGCCGGCCCAATCACGTTCTCAGACGGCACAAATCCCACCGGTCCGTCCATAAAACGGGAATCCTCACTATCATCCCGGTTATCGCCCATCATGAACAGGTCACCGGCGGGCACGGTATAAACCGGGGTATTATTCGCAAACCCCTCATCTGTCTCCTTCAAGATCAAATGCGTCTTGCCACCGGGCAATGTCTCCTCGAACGCCCTGGCGACCACCGGTCCTCCGGAGCTGTCATCCGTGTAGGTCCCGACGTCGGTCCGCGGCACCTCCACCCCATTGATGTAGAGTTGGCCCGCACGCATCTGGACCGTATCGCCCGGAAGCCCGATCACCCGCTTGATATAATCATCTCCCGGGTCGCCCGGGGGGCTGAACACCACGACATCGCCCCGATGCGGGAGACCTCCGAATATCCGTCCCGAAAACAAGTCCGGCGCGAAAGGCAGGGAATAATGGGAATACCCATCCGCGAATTTATTAACAAACAGATAATCGCCGACCAGTAAGGTTGGCACCATGCTGCCTGAAGGAATGAAAAAAGGTTCAACTAAGAATGTATGTATTCCCACGGCGATCAGCCCGGCATAGAGAATCGTCTTGAAAAACTCCGCGGTGGGGCTGGGATTCCGTTTATAGGGCGCCATGGTCAAGCCTGTCAGAAAACATACCGCATCAAGCCCGCCGCTTGCGGCTTGTCAAGAAATCGGTGCAGAGAGCAACCGCCATGATCGCATTGCGTGAAGAGATATTTGCCGATGAATAAGCCAGCCCAACGCCTCATCATCCTGCTCGCTGCCCTTTCTGCGGCCCCAGCCGCGGTTAGCGCCCCGCGCAAAGCGCACCATCAGGCCTCACCCGCGATCGCCTCAACCGATGTGGAAACGGCAACGCCAATGCCAGCCGGCCCACCGCCGGTGCCCGACAGCCCCATTGCCGACAAGAACACCCCCTTACCGCCGACGCTACCCGACGAGACCTCTTACGTGCTGATGGACGCCGGGACCGGCGCCATTCTCGCGGAAGCCGCGCCGAACCTGCAAGTCGCGCCAGCCAGCCTGACAAAACTCATGACGGCCCATATCGCCTTCCAGGCGCTCCACGGCGGCAGCCTCAAGCTCGACCAGACCGTGCCTGTCAGCCCCGAGGCTTGGCATGCCGGCGGCTCGCGCATGTTCATCGATCCGACCTCGGTGGTCACCGTCGACCAGTTGCTGCACGGGCTCATCATCGATTCCGGCAATGACGCGGCCATCGCCCTGGCTGAGCAAATTGCCGGCAGCCAGGACAGTTTCGTGCAATTGATGAACCGGGATGCGTCAGCCATGGGCCTGACCAACACCAGCTACACGAACGCCACCGGATTGCCCGACCCGGCCCTGCACACCACGGCCATGGACGTCGCCAAGCTCACCCGTGTGATCCTGCAGGATGAGCCGGAAATCCTGAATATATCCAAGCTCCAGAGCTACACCTACGACAATATTACCCAAGCCAGTTGGAATCCCGTGCTGGCGCATGATCCGACGGTTGATGGCCTCAAAACCGGCCTGACCAAAGAGAGCGGGCATTGCATCGACGCTACGGCCGTCCGCAATGGTGATCGCCTCATCGCCGTCGTCATGGGCGGCCCGACCTGGCACGCCAGCACGGCCGCCATCGAGTCATTGCTGGATTACGGACAGAAATTCTTCACGGACGCCACCATCGCGACCGCCGGGGCAGCGATCGACACGCTGGCGTCGCAAGCCCTGGATACCGGCGCGGTGCCGGTCGGCACGGCGGATAGCCTGGTGGTGACGTTGCCGCGCGACGCGGTGTCGTCCGTGTCCCATAGCCTCAGCTACAACGCCGATTTGACAAACGGGGTCACGCGCGGCCAGGTTCTCGGCACCATCAGCTATACCCTCGGTACCCGTCCTCTGGGTTCGTCGCCCCTGATTGCCCTCGCGAGCTCACCGCCCGCCAGCCTCACCACCAAACTCAAACGCGCTCTGAAGAAATACCTATGACCACGCGCCCGCCCGACCATCTATCAAACGACCCGAAAAGCCCGTTTTTCGACGACGCCGCGCTCGAGCGTGGTATCGGCATCCGCTTCAACGGGGTCGAAAAGACCAATGTCGAAGAATATTCAGTGACCGAGGGCTGGATTCGGGTCGCGCTCGGCAAGACAGTGGACAGACACGGCAAGCCTCTCACGATGAAGCTCAAAGGCCGTGTCGAACCCTATTTCAAAGACCCAGGCTGAGACAACTGACGCCTTTTGACCGTTCGGCTCAACGCGGCCGGAACAGATCGAACCGGGAGTCTGGCCGAACCTCGGCATAGGCGGAGGGGCCACCGGCACGCAGCACAATGCCGGCCCCAAAGGTGTCGAACACGCCATCCTTGAGCAGCGCGCGGTCGATATGGACACCGATCACCTCGCCCAAAACCAGCCAGCTATCAACCAGCGCGCCGGTTCGGGTCTTCAGCCGAATGATATCGGACAGCTTGCATTCAAAATGCACGGGACTCTCCGCAACCCGCGGCGGCGCCACCAAGCGCGACGGCAGCTTGGTCAATCGCGCCAACGCGAACTCGTCCACACCATAGGCGACCGCAGCACAGGATTCGTTCATTTGCTCGGCCAGGCTCTTGGTCGTCATATTCCAGACGAATTCCCCGGTCTCCTCGATATTCCTCAGCGAGTCCTTGGCGCCAATACTCGAAAATCCGATGATCGGCGGCACGTAGTTGAACGCATTAAAAAAACTATATGGCGCCAAATTCGTTGACCCGTCCTTGCCCTGGGTCGCCACCCAACCAATCGGCCGGGGACCGACAATCGCGTTGAACGGATCATGGGCAAGTCCATGGCCTAATTCCGGCTCGTAAAAATGCGTCTCTGTCATCATGATCCCCTATGGGAGATCAGATTACCGCCCGTCAGGCGGGGAGATCAACTCACCGTTCTGCCTTACACGATCCGGCTCTTGAGAATGCGCTCCATATCATGCGAAACGGCCGGCCCGTATGGATCGCGCAAATCGCCGTTCAAACCAGGCTCATACGGACACACGCGGTCCCGGCCATCGGACTTCGCCTTATACAGCGCTTGGTCCGCCCGGCGCACCAAATCCAGCGGGTTGTTGAGATCATGCAGGCCGGCAAATACCGCCGTCCCGCAGCTCACCGTCACAAACCCGGTTTCACTTCCCTGGTGTGGAATCCGCAACCCCCGGACGGCCTTCGCGATGATATCGGCAACCCGCATCACGCCATGCCCATCGGCGAGCGGCAGCAACAGCGCAATCTCATCACCGCTGAAGCGCGCCAGCACATCCCCGATCCGGCGCGGCAACGCCTTGATCGCGCCGGCCACCTCAGCCAGGCAAGCGTCACCCGCAGGATGACCATAGAGCTCATTATAGAGTGCAAATTGGTCCAGATTGATCATGACCAGCCCCAGCGCGGCGTTACTGCGCACGGCGCGTTTGAACTCATGGACCAGGCTGACATCAAATTGCCGGCGATTGGATAGCCCGGTCAGCCCATCCTCAAACGTCATCTCCTTGACCACCGCATTCGCCTGGAGCGCCACCGCGTTGGCCTCCCGCATCCTAGCGTCAGCCAGCTTCTGTGCCGTAACATCGAGCATAATCCCAAGGATATAGCCATCCGGACAGCCGATCGCGCTGATGATCACGTGCCGCAATTCCGTGTCGGGGCGTCGCAGCCGCGCCGACATCACGCGCCGTTCTCCCGCGGCCAATGCCGCCGCAAACCCCTCGGCGACCAGGGATTGGTCTTCAGAATGAAACAGCAGCGGAACATTTTGGGCATTCGGCGCAAACGACGCCGCGGGCAGCCCATGCAACTCATACATGACCGGCGACCATTCCAGCACAGAGCTACGGCAATGCAGGCGCCAATGGCCCAGATGCGCTTCCCGCTCGGCCATCTCGAGCCATAAATGCGCCTGCGATGCCGCTTGATTCGCGCGCTCAATACGCCGGCGCCCTTGCCGGCCAATCGCCCGCCGAAGCTTTGCGTCCATTCCGCCGAGAAGGAATAACAGAGCTAGGCTGATGCTCAGCTGTACGGCACTTGCCAAAAGCGCAATTTCATAGCCGTCGGAAGACGGCCGCATCGGCATTTCGATCGCCGCCAGCACAGCGAGCCCGGCCTCTAACAGCAGCCCCACCGGAACAATCCAGCGAAACACGCCCGCCCAAGCCGCTCTCCGGCCACCGAGCACCCAGAGCAGCGCGGCCGCCAATAGAGCGTAAGACACGGCGTTGACGATTTCCGGTAATGGCTGACCACGCATCGCCATCATGGCTATACTCCTCTTGGCTTGGATGCCTGGCGCAATTCGTCACCCCGCCTGCAGCACCGTCAATGGCTTCGCCGCCAACCAATCCTCCCGCCGGCGAAGATCACCGCCGCGGGCCAAGCACGACAGATATCCTCAATCGGTCAGGGGCGCCTTTACCCCGCATAAAGGGGACCGTTTAATATCAAGCTAAATCTGCCAGCCATCGAGGCATAATCGTAAATACAACGGCTTCGGCCGGAAAAATATACCGATCAACCCAGCCTAGCATAAAACAGATTATTATTTCTATATCAAATCAAACTTTGCCCTCACCCGCGTCCGGCCAGCGTTTCCAGAAACTGCGTCGCGTTAAAGCCGCGCACGCGATCACCGCCCATGGCGATCGCATCGCCCGGAGCGCGTGTCGCCCGCCTGGTCAGTTCGAGGGGATTATAGAGATCGTCCATCCCGATGAAGGCCGCCGCACCGCAACTGACGGTTACCTGCCCGGACGGCGCTACCGAATGGGCAAGCCCCATGGACCGGATCGCCTCGGCGATCGCCTGTGCCACCCGCATGGCCCCTGGCCCATCCGCCAGCGGCAGCAGCACGGCAATTTGCGTCGCGTCATAACGGGTAACCACGTCACCGGTGCGTCGCGGAATCGCCTGAACCGCCTGGGCAACCAGACGAAGGCATTCATCCGCCTTCATCGCCCCATAAACCTCTCTGAACCGCTCAAAATGGTCAATTTCCAACAGCACCATCCCCAGCGGTTTGCGGCTGCGGACGGCACGCTTGAACTCATAGGCGAGGCTCAAATCAAATTGCTTACGGTCGGCTAAACCCGTCACCTCATCTTCCAGTAATGTTTCCCCCCCGGCAATATGCGGCTGCAGCTTCGCCTCCGCGCGCTTCGGCTCCGTCACGTCCACCATCACACCGTTCACCGCGGTTACCGCGCCAGAAGCGTCCAGCACGGGGCCGGCGCGAAGAATCACATGGCGAATATCGCCGTCCGGCCGGCGCAGCCGTGCCGCCACATCAAAATTTGTCCGGCTCGAGACGCATTGCTGCAAAAGATCACCAACACGCTGGCCGTCCACAGGGTGAAACGCCGCAAGCGCCGTCTCCAGCCGCGGGATAAAATGCTCCCGCCATAAGCCATGGATGCGAAATACCTCATCCGACCATATCAGCCGGTAATCCGGTACGGTGACCTGCCAATGCCCGACATGGCCCGCCTGCTCAGCCATTTGCAGCCATCTCTGCGCCGCCGCCGCGGCCGCCTCGGCCCGTTCGGCCCGGCGCATCAACCGCCGATTCACAACATGGAGCTGGCCATGCCGCAGCCGGCGCATCACGGGCCAAAACCCCAGCGGCAATGCCAGCAGGCAACAGCTGGATACGCCCCGCAACCAGCAAGCCGCGGCGGGATCGCCCAAATTGTCACAAATCCCAAGCCCGGTCTGGCAAACCGCGCCAAGCCCCATGATTCCGAGCAAAATATGACGCTGCCGCCAAATGGCGGACCCCTCCGTCGACGCGGCCAGAGCACTAACGGCTGCCGCCATCGCAATATACGCAATCGCACCCGGAAAATCGAAAATCATGCCATTCGTCCCAACCAGCGCAATGCCCGTTCAACCCGGCCCACCAGGCCCACCAGGCCCATCCGGCCCATCCGGCCCAAACCCTTAAACAGAGCTTTCTGCGCCAGCTTAATGGGAACAAAGTTAAGTCAGGCCTAACCGCTCCGCGGAAATAATGACGTTGGCAAACGCATAGGGATATTCATCGGTCAGAGACAGCGCGATCCGCGGCTCATGCCCCGGGGGTAGCATCGCCATCAAGCGCGCCAGCGCGCCACCATGCAGCGCCATGGTCGGCTGGCCCGAGGGTAGATTGGTCACCCGCAAATCGGCAAAAAATACGCCACGCCGAAATCCGGTCCCCAGCGCCTTGGCACAGGCCTCCTTGGCCGCAAATCGCTTGGCGTAGCTCGCCGCCCGCGCATGATCACGGCGATCCGCCCTGGCCCGTTCACCCTCGGAAAACAGCCGCTCCGTGAAGCGGTCCCCAAACCGCGCCAGCGCGGACTCAATCCGCCTGATATCGCAAATATCCGTCCCCAACCCGATGATCACCGCCGTCCCCCTCATGCCACCGTCAAAACCGCAACACGGCCGCGGCCACATACCGGTCCCGGCATGCCAGCATCGCCCGGCCGCATCAGCCCGCAATCAGCTCTTGGCGCGCTCCACCTGCGCAATGCCCGGCGCGCCGCGCAAGCCTGCAATCACCTGCCCCAAATGCCGGACATCGCGCACTTCAACATCCACGATCGCCTCGAAAAAATCCTGCTGGCGATGCACCACCTTCAAATTCGCGATCGCACCGTCCTGCTTGGCGATGGCATTGGTCAGAGACGCCAGCGCATTGGCATTATTCCCGGCGATCACGCTCACCCGGCCGATAAAGCGCTGCAGCTTCGCGTCATGGCGCGCCAGAATGCCGGCATCCCAATCAACATCAATGAACCGTTCCGGCGTCGCCGCAAACGTCTCCAGCGTGGCGCAATCCTTGGTGTGCACGGTAACGCCCTTGCCGGTCGCCACGATCCCAACGATCTTATCGCCGGGCAGCGGGTGGCAGCAGCCCGCATAATGCACATCCATGCCGCTGACCAACCCGGTGATCGGCAATCCGGTATCGGCCTTGGGTCCCTGATTGCGTGGCGAGCGCGCGGTTAGCGACTGGCCCATGAAAGCCGGCAGCATCCGCGGCGCCCTGGCCTCACGCAACTCGGGATACGCCGCATAGACCACATCTTTCGGCCCAACGGTGCCGCTGCTCACCGCCACATACAGGTCATCGAGGCTCGCCTGTTTCAACGTCTTCGCGGTCGCCTCCAGCACTTTTTCGGAACCATCGACGCCCTCCTGGCGGAACGCCTTGGCCAATGCCGATTTGCCGGCATCGCGATGCTGCTCGCGCATCTGCTGCGCCAAAAAGCGCCTGATCCGCGCGCGCGCCTTGCCGGTGGTGACAAATCGCTCCCAGGCCGGCGATGGCGTGCCGCCGCGCGCGGTCAAAATCTCAACCTGGTCGCCATTTTGCAGCTCGTAGCGCAGCGGCATCAACCGTCCATTGATCCGCGCGCCCACACAGGTATCGCCAATCTGGCTATGCACGGCATAGGCAAAATCGACCGATGTGGCGCCGCGCGGCAGCTGGATCAGCTGGCCCTTGGGCGTGAAGCAGAACACCTGGTCCTGGTAGAGTTCCAGCTTGGTGTTTTCCAAAAACTCATCTGGCGCGGAAGAATTTTCCAAAATCTCCAGCAAATCCTGCACCCACCGGAATTGCCGCAAATCGGCCTGGGAGGCATCGCTCTGCTTATAAAGCCAATGCGCCGCCACGCCATTTTCCGCCACCATCTGCATGTCCGGCGTGCGGATCTGCAGCTCGATCTTCTGGTTGCGCGGATGGCGCAGCGTAACGCCCGTATGCAACGACTGATAACCGTTGGCCTTCGGCGTGGAGATGTAATCCTTGAACCGTCCGGCGATCACCGGATAGGCCGCATGGATCGCGCCCAGCGCTACGTAACAAGCCTCGCGGGTCGGCACGATGATGCGAAACGCCATAATATCGGAAAGCTGCTCAAACGCCACGTTCCGGCGCTGCATCTTCTCCCAGATCGAGTAGGGCGATTTCTCGCGCCCCGCGATCTCAACAATCTCCACATCCGCCGCCTGGCACACCCGCAGCAATTCCTGGCGAACCTCCTCAATCACGTCGGCGCCCTGGCCGCGCAAGAAATTCAGCCGCGCCTGGATCGTGTCATAGGCTTCGGGATCAAGCTCCGCGAAAGACCGTGTCTGCAGCTCCGTCTTCACAGATTCCATGCCGATCCGCTCGGCCAGAGGCGCATAGATCTCCATGGTTTCGCGCGCGATCCGCTGGCGCCGCTGCGGCGAACTCACCGCCGAAATCGTCCGCATGTTATGCAGCCGGTCGGCCAGCTTCACGATCAGAACCCGGATATCCTTGCTCATCGCAAGCACCAGCTTGCGGAAATTCTCCGCCTGCTTGGTCCGGTCCGATTGCAGCTCGAGCCGCGTCAGCTTGGTGACGCCGTCCACCAGCCCGGCGATCTCCTGGCCAAACTGCTTCTGGATCACCGCCAGCGTGATCGGCGTATCCTCGATCACATCATGCAGCAGCGCCGTCACGATGGATGACCCGTCCAGCCGGTAGCCGGCGAGTATGTTCGCCACCGCCAGCGGATGGGTGATGTACGGGTCCCCGTTATCGCGTTTTTGCGATTGGTGCGCCGTGAGCGCCAACCCATAAGCCTCGTCGATCAAGGCCGGGTCTGCGCGGCTGTCATAGCTGACCACGCGGGAAAGCAGGCCGCTCAATTCAGGGTGGGGGGCGCCAGCCGCCAAACCCTCGGGCGAAAGAACCGGCAGGCGCGTCAAAAACCCGCCCGCCCTCATCGTGGTCAGCGGCGCGTTTTGCCGCCGAGCTCAGCCTCGATCGCCGCCTGAATATCCTCAGGCGTCATCTCCTCCGCTTCGGCGGCCATCGCGGCGGCTTCCTCTTCGGCGGAAACATCCTGCAGGCCAAAAATATTCTGGTCGGTCGGGATCAGGTCAAGCACCTCCTCATCCACCGGCTCAGGCTCGGGGACGCGGGACAGCGACTTCACCAAATCCTGCTCAAGCTCCGGCAATACCAGAGTCTCCTCGGCAATCTCGCGCAGCGCCACCACCGGGTTCTTGTCGTTATCCCGGTCGATCGTCAGTTGTTCACCGCGGCTGATATTGCGGGCACGCTGCGAGGCCAGCAGCACCAGCTCGAACCGGTTGGGAACCTTTAAAACGCAATCCTCGACCGTGACGCGGGCCATCCGTTACTCTCCGAACAAAACATCAAGCGCCATAAATACTCTGCAGCCCGCCTTGGCGCAAGCCTACGCAAGGATCAGCGCGCCTTCAGGCCCCTCCATTACACCAGGGCCGCACCCCCTGGGGCGGCAGCTCGGCCAGCAGCGTTGCCACATTTTGCTGCAACACCGGATGCCGCCAGGCCGGCGCCACATCCAGGATCGGCCGCAGCACGAACCCCCGCAAATGCGCCCGCGGATGCGGCAATACCAAGCTTTCGGTCGTCAGAACCAGCCCGTTGAGGTCGATGATATCAAGATCAAGCGTCCGCGCCGCGTTCGGCACCGTCCGCACCCGGCCAAATTCCGCCTCGATCGCATGCAGCTTGGCCAGCAAGCCCTCCGGCTCAACCTGGCCTTCAAATCGGACAACACCGTTACAATAGTCAGGCTGGTCCGCGCGTGGTAACGGCGAAGTCCTATACCAGTCCGAAACCGCCATGACCGATAAATCTACCAGCTTACTCAACTTATCTACGGCGCTACGGCAATTATCTCTCTGTCCCCCTCCAGACGCCGCCGGCAAATTCGATCCGATCGCGATAAGGATCATGGCGTCAATAAACTCAAGACTGATCTTTCAGGTTTACACGAACTTTCGTATGGACCTACATAACGCACAATCTTCGACACTGCATAGCCATTTAGCCGACGACTCAGGAAGACAACGCAATGCGATTTGCCCCCCAGGAACGTACCGCCCTATTTATCGACGGCGCCAATTTATATGCCGCCACACGTAGTCTCGGATTTGATATCGACTACCGCAGGTTGCTCGATTTTTTCGATAGCAAGCTAACCTTGGTACGCGCCTATTACTATTCCGCCTTGCTGGAAACTGAGGAATACTCACCGTTAAAACCGCTGACGGACTGGCTGGCGTATAACGGGTATAGTCTTGTTACCAAACCGGCAAAAGAATTTACCGACGCGCTCGGACGCCGCCGCATCAAAGGCAACATGGATATCGAACTTGCGATCGACATGCTTGAACTGGCACCAAAGCTCGATCATGCGATCCTGTTCTCAGGCGATTCCGATTTCCGGCGTCTGGTGGAAGCCATGCAACGCAAAGGCGTTCGTGTCTCCGTTGTATCCACCATCAAGACCAGCCCGCCGATGATTGCCGATGAACTTCGCCGCCAGGCTGACCAATATATCGAGCTCGCCGACATCGCGCCCGAATTCACCCGCAAAGCGTCCGAGGCCCGCAACCGCAATATCCATCGGGACGAAGACCTCGAATGACACCATCGCCTGATTGCGATCTCTGCCCCCGCCTGTACACCTACCGCCTCGACAACCGGATAAAAGAGCCATCTTGGCACAACGCGCCGGTGCCAAGCTTCGGCGCGCTTGACGCGCAAATCCTGATCATCGGGTTAGCGCCTGGCGTACGTGGCGCCAATCGCACAGGCCGTCCTTTTACGGGTGACTATGCCGGCCTGTTGCTCTATACCACATTGCAAAAATTCGGCCTCGCCGCAGGCGATTATCGTGAGCGTGCGGATGACGGGCTTACCCTCGACAATTGCCGGATAACCAACGCCGTGCGCTGCGTGCCACCGCAAAATCTTCCCACCACCGCCGAGGCGCATGCCTGCAATCGATTCCTAGCAGACGAAATCCGGCGCATGCCAAATCTACGCGCCATCCTCACGCTTGGCACCGTCGCTCACGCCATGGCACTGCGCGCCGCCGGACTCAAACCGGGCGCCTATAAATTCGTACATGGCGCCAGGCACCAAATCAAACCTGGTCTCGCCATAATCAACAGCTATCACGTGTCCCGGTACAATACGAGCACGAAACGTTTGAACAGCGCGATGTTCGAATCCGCCGTTCGGGACCTAATTGCCGCGATCAAGGATTGAAGCCAATACAACGCGAAAATTTTTATTTCGTTAAAGCAATACAAGCGCGATGACATTCTGTGGGATCGCAAAGTGATTCCTCAGAATGTCATCGCGCTCTAAGAATATCGCTCTTCCAACCATGGATCAGCATTATTGTTATACCCGCGTGTCTCCCAAAACCCGGGATCATCACGCTCGGTAAACTCGATCCGTTTCAGCCATTTCGCGGATTTCCACAAATAATAGCGCGGGATCATGCCGCGCAGCGGCCCGCCATGCTGGCGCGTGATCGGCTTGCCGTTCCAGTGATGCACCAGCATCACATCCGGCGCCGCGAACTGCTCCAGCCGCACATTGGTGGTGTAATTGTCGTATGAATGAAAAATCACATGCCGGCAGCCGGGCAGCGGCTCCACCAAATCCAAAATAACCGACGCCGCGACGCCACGCCATTGATTGTCGTAGTTGGACCATTGCGTCACGCAATGCATATCCGCCACCATCTCCGCCTGCGGCAACGCCATCAATCCGGCCCAATCCAAAACAACCGGCCGCGCCACCGCGCCATCCAGCGTGAGACGGAAATCCTGCAACGTCACCTCTGGCTGAATTCCCAAATCCAGCACCGGCCAGTCTTTCACCAGCCGCTGTCCCGGCGGCAGGCGCTCGCCAGCCTCAGCCGTCTTGCCGGTCAGCAACCGCCCCGCCTTCGCCCAGGCCTGCTTGGCGGTCACCAGCTTGTCCTTGAATCCATCAGTCATGGTGATGCCCATGTCCGCGATGGATCGGATCAATCCACGCCACGGCCTCCGGCTTCTCCACTGGCTCGATGTCCAAATTCACCACCACCGCCTCGTTATCCGAGCGGATCACCACACATTCCAGCTTTTCATCCGTGGAGGCATTGATCTCCTGATGCGGCACAAAAGGCGGGATGAAAATGAAATCCCCGGGCCCAGCCTCGGCGGTAAATTCCAGTTGCTCACCCCAACGCATCCGCGCATGGCCGCGCACGACATAAATCACGCTTTCCAGCTCGCCATGGTGGTGCGCGCCGGTCTTGGCATTGGCGTCGATCTGCACCGTGCCCGCCCAAATCTTCTGCGCCCCAACGCGCGCTGCATTAATCGCCGCCGCCCGCTGCATGCCCGGCGTCTGCGCCGTATTAGGGTCCAGCGTCCCGGCCTTAATCACCTGCACCCCATGGTCCCGCCAATAACCCGCCTCCATGCTCAGCCTCCTCTGTTGCGCAGCAGCCGCGCTTTGTCCCGCTGCCAGTCCCGCGCCGCAATCGCGTGGCGCTTGTCATGCTTCTGCCGCCCCTCCGCGATCCCGAGCGTCACCTTCGCCAGCCCGCGCGGGTTGAAATGGATATCCAGCGGCACAATCGTCGCGCCCTCACGCGCGATCGCGCCGAAAATCTGGTTGCGCTCCTTGCCCTTCACCAGCAATTTCCGCGCCCCGCGCACATCAAACCGCGACAGCACGCCACCCTGATATTCCGGAATATAGGCGTTGAAGAGATACAGCTCCCCGTCGCGCTCACCCGCCCAGGCTTCCGTCAGCGTCGCCCGCCCCAGCCTGAGCGACTTCACCTCAACCCCTTTGAGCACAATCCCGGCCTCAATCGTCGAGAGAATCTTATAGTCGAACCGCGCCTTGCGATTCTGCGAGGCGATCCCGTGCGAAATATAGCCTGATTTGCCCTTCGCCGCCTCGGTCAATTGAGCAACCCCGCTTCCACCATCGCGCCGCGGATCCGCGCTCCCACCGCCTCGCCGGGGGCCGCCAGCGGCAGCCGCACGGTGTTGGTACCAAACCCCAGCAAGGCCGCGGCATATTTCACCGGGCCCGGATTGCTCTCGCAGAACATCGCGTCGTGCAGCGGCAACAGCCGCGCCTGAATTGCCATCGCCCCCTTCACATCCCCCGCCGACCAGGCCGCATGCATCTGCGCGCATAGCCGGGGCGCCACATTCGCGGTCACCGAAATGCAGCCATGCCCGCCGGCCGCGAGATACGCGAGCGCGGTATGGTCTTCGCCCGAGAGCTGAATGAAATCCTCTCCGCAAGCCCGCGTGGTGTGCAGCGGCCGCGTCAAATTCGCCGTCGCATCCTTCACGCCGATGATGTTCCGGTGCGCCGCCAGCCGCGCCATGGTCTCAACGCTCATATCAATGACCGAGCGGCCCGGAATGTTGTAAATGAAAATCGGAATATCCGCCGCATCCGCAATCGCGATGTAATGCCGGAACAGCCCCTCCTGGGTCGGCTTGTTGTAATAGGGTGTTACCACCAGCACCGCATCCGCGCCCGCGCGCTGCGCATGCTGTGCCAGCCCAATCGCCTCGGCGGTTGAATTCGACCCAGCCCCGGCAATCACCGGCACCCGGCCGCGCGCCGCCGTAATCGCAATCTCCACCACCCGCTTATGCTCATTATGGCTCAATGTCGGCGACTCGCCGGTGGTTCCCACCGGCACAATCGCCTGTGTCCCCTCGGCAATCTGCCAATCGATCAGGCGCCGATAGCCTGCCTCATCGATGCTGCCATCCTCGCGCATCGGGGTGATCAACGCGGTCATCGAGCCGTGAAACATGCAACCTCTCCGGAACGCGCATTTCCGCGCTGGCTATCAGGTAATCTTCTAGGGGGTGGCCTGCAAGCCGGGCGCTGCTACAAGGTCCGCCATGAGATCAATGGCGATCCTGCTGCTCAGTTGCCTGCCCGTTGCCGCGCTGGCGCAAACCCCGGCCTCGCCGCAGATCATGGCGGACGTCAAATCCGGCAATTTCCAGGCCGCCGAAGCGCTCGCCGCCGCCACCGGCGATCCGCTGATGAGCAAGCTCGTCACCTTCTTCCGCCTGACAGATCCAGGCGGCGGCTCGGCCGATGAAATCAACGCCTTCATCGCCGCCAATCCGGACTGGCCGGATCAAGGCCTGCTGGCGCGCCGCGCCGCCGCGGCCGCGGGCCTCCCGCCCGCATCCGCTTTCACCACCACGCCTCTGTTCCTCCAGCAGATCGCCACGCTCCAAAACACCGGACAAGACGCGCAAGCCGCGACCCTCTGGACATCTCAAGCGGCCAGCGCCGCGGCAACCAGCAGCCCCACCCAGCAATTGATGTTCTGGCAGGCCGCCAACAGCCTCGCCCGCGCCCTGCTTGCCGAGGGCGACGCGAAATCCGCCTATGCCGTCACCATCGCCTTCACCCCGCCCGCCAGCGCCCATGAACAAATCGCCGACCGCCAATTTTTCGCGGGTTTCCTCGCACTGCGCTTTCTGCATGCCCCCCGCCAGGCCGCCATCTGGTTCACCAGCCTGGCCAATTCGTCGGACGCCGTCATCACCCAGGCCCGTGCCTGGTACTGGCTCGGCCGCACCCAATCCGGCGCCGCCGCCGCCGCGGATTACGCCCGCGCCGCCAGCTACCCCGACACGTTTTACGGCCAGCTTGCCGCCATCGCCCTGGGTGACAGCCCGGCGGCCCTCGCCAACCGCATCCTGGCCGCCGGCGAGCCCAATTTCACCGCGGCCGACGCACTCAACTTCGCCCTCATGGAACTGCCCCGCGCCGCCGCTTTGCTCGCGCAGATGAACGACACGCAGGACGCAGCCTTATTCCTCAACCGCCTTGGCCAGGTCGCCCCCGACGACCGTACCCGCGAACTCGCCGCCAAGCTCGCCCTCGGCCTCGGCCTGCCGCAAAGTGCGGTCGCCATCGCCCGCATCGCCGGCGCGGACGGCCAGATGCTGGTGCGGGAAGGCTGGCCAACCCCCCTCACCCCGCCCGCGGGACCCATCGAACCCGCCATAACCGACGGCATCATCCGCCAGGAAAGCAGCTTCGATGCCGCCGCCACCTCCGGCGCCGGCGCCCTCGGCCTCATGCAGTTGCTGCCCAGCACCGCCCGGCATACCGCCCGCAAGGCCGGCCTGCCCTATAACGGCGACCTCTTCGATCCTCAGGAAAACCTCGCCCTCGGCACCGCCTATGTCGCCGAGCTGGAACAAAGCTTCGGCAACTGCCTGCCGCTCGCCATCGCCGCCTATAATGCCGGCCCCGCCAATGTGGCGCATTGGCTTGATGAAAACGGCGACCCCGAGCTCGGCCACAACGCCGGCGGCGCCGACATCGTCGACTGGATCGAGGAAATCCCCTTCAGCGAGACCCGCAACTACGTCCAGCGCGTTACCGAGGGCATCGTGATCTACCGCGCCCTCCTTACCGGCTCGGCGGATGACCCGGTCACCCCCTGGCTCGCCAAATGAACCGCTGGACCTTGCTCGCCAGCGGCTTCGGCACCGGCTACGCCCGCAAAGCCCCCGGCACCTTCGGCTCGCTCGCCGGCCTGGCACTCGGCGCCGCCTTGCTCACCGCCGGCCATCTGCCGCTGCTCTTCGGCACGCTCATCTCCACAGCTCTAGGCACCTACGCCATCAGCACACTCGGCGCCGCCGCCACGCAAGACCCAGGCTGGATCGTGATCGACGAAATCGCCGGCCAGATGCTCACTTTGCTCGCCCTATCCCATCTCTCCATCCTGGGCGCGCTCGCCGCCTTCGCCCTGTTCCGGCTGTTCGACATCGCCAAACCCGGCCCCGTCGCCTGGGCCGATTCGCGGCACGATGCCTGGGGCGTCATGGGGGACGACATCATCGCCGGCCTGCTCGCCGCCGCCTGCCTGCTCCTCCTGCGCCTGGTCCTGCCGCTATGAACATCCACGCCCTCGCGGCCGAGCTCGTCGCCCTCTGCACCGCCCGCCACCTCACCGTCACCACGGCTGAAAGCTGCACCGGCGGCCTCGTCGCCGGCGCCATCACCGGCATCCCCGGTGCCTCGGCCATCTTCACCCATGGCTTCGTCACCTACGCCAATAGCGCCAAAACCGGGCTGCTCGGCGTCCCGCCCGAGCTCTTCCCCGCCTTCGGCGCCGTCTCGCCCGAGGTCGCCGCCGCCATGGCCGCCGGCGCGCAAACCCGCGCCCATTCAAACCTCGCCATCGCCATCACCGGCATCGCCGGCCCCGGCGGCGGCACGCCCGAAAAACCGGTGGGCACCGTATGGTTCGGCCTCGCCAACGGCCCCCGTGTTACAACCCACCACCAGCTCTTCACCGGCGAGCGCGACGCCATCCGCGAGGCCAGTGTCGCCTTCGCCCTCACCCAATTACTGCGCGCAGGAGGAACCAAACCATGAGCAAAAACCTCGGCAACTGGGACAAAGCCAAACGCGAAGGCCGCAAACTCAGCATGATCACGGCCTATGACTATCCCTTCGCCCGCATGGCGGACGAAGCCGGCGTGGACGCCATCCTGGTCGGCGATTCGCTCGGCATGATGATCGCTGGCGACGCCGACACCATGCGCGTCAGCCTGGAGCAGATGGAATACCACACCAGCATCGTCGCCAAAGGCGTTAAACGCGCCTTGCTGATGGCCGACCTGCCCTTCGGCAGCTTCGAAGCCTCAATTCCCCAAGCCTTCGCCAGTGCTGCCCGCCTCATCAAAGCCGGCGCGGACATCGTCAAGCTCGAAGGCGGCGCCCCGATGCTCGAAACCGTCGCCTATCTATCCGCCCGCGCCATCCCGGTCTGCGCCCATATCGGACTCACACCTCAGCATATCCGCCAATTCGGCGGCTTCAAACGCCAAGGCAAAACCCCCGAAGCCGCCGCCCGCCTGCGCGAAGACGCCATCGCCCTGGCCGAAGCCGGCGCGCGCATGGTGCTCATGGAAGCCATCCCCGCCGAACTCGCGGCCGAAATCACCCAATCTCTCGCCGTTCCCACCATCGGTATCGGCGCCGGCCCCAACACCGACGCCCAGGTCCTCGTCATGCACGACGTCCTTGGCCTCAACATGGACCGCGCCCCAGGCTTTGCCCGCCAATACATCAACGGCGCCAGCCTGCTGCAAGCCGCCATGACCGAATACGCCGAAGACGTCCGGGCCAGCCGGTTTCCGGCGCCGTAAGTAAGGCCCAGGGGGCTCTGCCCCTTGGAACCCCGCTGGGGCCGAAAGGCCCCAGACCCCAGTTAATAAGGCTTTGGGAGGGAGTGGTAATTCGCTGGGTCGGATCGCGACCTTACGACGTTAACGTCGCGGCGAATTACCACTCCCTCCCAAAGCCTTTACTTAATTCGAGGGGTTTGGGGCCTCCCGGCCCCAGCGGGGGTCCAGGGGGCAAAGCCCCCTGGCCTTACTAACTACCCGGCAGCCGGTGCCAGACCGCCCGGCATATCGGGACGGGGGGCTGCCGTCGGCACGGACGCGCGGCGCTGGTCCGGCATCGGGTCGTCCACCACCTTGCGGGTGATCTTCTCGCCGCGCAGCACCATCTGGATTTCATCGCCGGAGAGGGTTTCGTATTCCAGCAACCCTTTGGCCAGCGCTTCGAGGTCGTCGCGCCGCTCGGTCAGGATGCGCTTGGCTTCCGCATAGGCATGGTCGATCACCGCGCGCATTTCGTTATCAATCTCGCGCGCCGTCGCCTCGGAGACGTTCTTGTTCTGGGTCACCGAGTGCCCCAGGAACACCTCCTGCCCGTTATCACCGTAGGACACCATGCCAAGCTTCTCGGACATGCCCCATTCGGTGATCATCCGCCGGGTCATATCGGTCGCCATCTTGATATCGCCGGAGGCACCGTTGGAGACCTTATCCGGCCCGAACACCAGCTCTTCGGCCGCACGCCCGCCCATCGCCATGATCAGCTGGTGCAGCAATTTTGCCTTGCTGGTGGAGTAGCGGTCGCCCTCCGGCAGGCTCATCACCATGCCAAGCGCCCGGCCACGCGGAATAATCGTCGCCTTATGCACCGGGTCGCACTCGGGCAGCGTGATCGAGCAGATCGCATGCCCGCCCTCATGATACGCCGTCATCCGCTTCTCATCGTCAGACATCACGAGCGAGCGGCGCTCCGCCCCCATCATCACCTTATCCTTGGCATGCTCAAACTCCGCCATCGCCACCACGCGCTTGCCGATCCGCGCCGCCAGCAGCGCCGCCTCGTTCACCAGATTGGCGAGGTCAGCACCGGAGAAGCCCGGCGTGCCGCGCGCAATCGTCTTGGCATCCACGTCGGAGGCCAGCGGCACCTTGCGCATATGCACTTTGAGGATTTTCTCGCGCCCCATCACGTCCGGGTTCGGCACCACCACCTGGCGGTCGAACCGGCCGGGCCGCAGCAGCGCCGGGTCCAGCACGTCAGGGCGGTTGGTCGCGGCAATCAGGATCACGCCCTCATTGCTCTCAAACCCGTCCATCTCCACCAGCATCTGGTTCAGCGTCTGCTCACGCTCGTCATTCCCGCCGCCCAGGCCCGCACCGCGATGCCGACCGACCGCGTCGATCTCATCGATAAAGATGATGCATGGCGCGTTCTTCTTGCCCTGCTCGAACATATCGCGCACGCGGCTAGCACCCACGCCCACGAACATCTCCACAAAATCAGAGCCCGAGATGGTAAAGAACGGCACATTCGCCTCGCCCGCAATCGCGCGCGCCAGCAGCGTCTTGCCGGTGCCCGGCGGCCCGACCAGCAAGCACCCTTTCGGGATTTTGCCGCCCAGACGCTGGAATTTCTGCGGGTCCCGCAAAAACTCCACAATCTCCTGCAGCTCGCCCTTCGCCTCGTCGATCCCGGCGACATCCTCAAACGTAATCCGCCCCTGCTTCTCGGTCAGCAACCGCGCGCGGCTCTTGCCGAACCCCATCGCCCGGCCGCCGCCGGACTGCATCTGCCGCATGAAGAAAATCCACACCCCGATGAGCAGCAACATCGGCGCCCAGGAGATCAGCACTTTCAGGAACGGGTTCATCGCGTCGCCCTCGGGCTTCGCGTCCACATGCACATTCGCGGCAATCAGCTTGTTGACCAGCGTCGGATCTTCCGGCGCATAGGTATCAAAGCTCTTATTATCCTTGGTGGTGCCGGTGATATCATGCCCGGCGATCGTCACATCCTGCACCTGGCCGTTATTCACGTCATCCAGAAAGCTCGAATACGCCACCTGCGTCGCATTATTGGTGCTGCTCGAGGGCTGAAACACATTGAACAGCACGACGAGAAACAGCGCCACCACGACCCAGAGTGCGATATTCCGACCGAGATTATTCATCTAGCCTTGTCCAATTCTCTCAAAAAAGCGCTGTCACGACGTTGTGCCACAGCCGACCTTACCAATAGATGGTCATACTGTACCGATTTCCTATCCCAGCACAAATAAATTGGCATCACGGCGCAAACGGGTGCCCGGCCGCCGGCATCGCCGGTGCAAAGCGCACCGGCGCGGGAAATGCGATGCGCCCGTCTTGCCCGCGCAAACACGGCATCGTCCGCAGCACAATCGCGGGCAACCCGTTGAATTTCCTGTAGGCGGCGGCATCCGCGCCCAACGCGCCCAGCATCGCCGGTGGCTCCGGCGCCGCCAGCAGCGCAAACCTGCCATCCCATCGCTGCCCGGCCCGCGCGGCGACCGGCCCGGCGCACCCCGCCGGCTCGCGCGCCAGCAGCCAGCCGGCGCCAAGCCGCCCGGCCGGCATCACCCGCACCCCGCCCAATGTCGCCGGCCGCAATGTTTCCGCCAGCCGCGCCACCGCCGCCCGCGCCGGCGCGTAATCCGCCCCTGCCACCACCCTTAGCAGGCTCGCCAAGGCCGGCGCCGGCGCCATACCGGCATCCAGCAGAACAAACCCCTCCGGGCGGAACTGGGCGTGGCGTGCCAGAAACGCCGCGATGGCCAGCTCCCCCGCCCGCCGCGCCGCCGCATCCGCCGGCCGCGCCGCCGGCGCCGTGCGCCGCACCCTCACCCGCTCGAATCGCTCATCGTCATTGGAAGGATCATCCACCCACGCAACCTTGCGCGCCGCCAAAAACGCCCGCAGCGCGCCGGGTGCCACGCCCAGCAAAGGCCGCAACAGCACCACATGCTCGCGGGCACTCCACCCCGCGATTCCTTCCAGTCCATGATCACCACGCGCCGCGCGCATCGCCACCGTCTCGGCCTGGTCCCCGGCCTGGTGCCCCAGCAGCAGATGCAGCCGCCCATCGGCCGCCGCCGCCGCCGCCAGCGCCGCATGCCGCGCTATCCGCGCCGCCGCCTGCAACCCGGCACCGCCAGGCAGCCCGCGCAGCGCCAAAACCCGGCTCGCAATGCCCAAAGCCGCCAGCCTTGCCGCTACCATTGCCGCCTCGGCACCCGCCGCCGGCCGCAATCCATGGTCCACAATCAGCGCCAGCACATCCCCGCCGCGCCGCCGCGCCCAAGCCTCGGCCAGCACAGCCAGCGCCATGCTATCCGCCCCGCCGGAGACCGCCACGGCCAGACGCGGCAACGCGCCCAGCCGCGCCATCGCTGCGTCAAACTCCTCGATCATAAAAAAGCCGCGCTTTTTTGAAAAAAAGCGCGCAAAAAACTTTTCGTCCCTATGGACTTAGCGACCGGCCAAAGCCGGGCTAGGAGCAATGCGCCCGCTGGCTCACCGCCGCAATCCGCGACTGCATGCCAGATGGCGGCGTCGGAAACTGGCTGCTCAGCGAGGACAGGGTATCGCACGCGGCTTCGTTCTGGTTGATGTCGGCCAGCGAATTGGCAAGCCCCAGCAGAGAGAGCGCCGCATCCGTGCCCGTCCTGTCACGATTATAGGCGTCGTCATACGCAATCGCCGCATCCTGCGGTTTGCCCTCCGCGGTCAGAATCTCAGCCAGCAGAAACTGTGCATGATACGCCTCCGGCGTCGCATTGTCATGCGCCAGCAGGCTGCGCGCATAGGCTTCGGCGGCCGCGTCGTCATGCTTGTAATACGCGCTCTCGGCCGCCCGCAGCAAACCATGCGGCGTGTTGATTGCCACCGCGGCCGGCTTGGCCGGCACGGCGGCGGGCGGCACCGCAGGCGGCGTTGCCGAAGCTGCCGGGCCGGCCGCGGCGGGCGCCGCCGCAGCCGCCGGCGGCATCGCGCCGCCATTGCTCATCTGAAATTTCAGATCGCCGATTTCCTTCTCGGTCGCGTCATGCTGCGTGTTCACCTGATTCTGCAGCGTATCAACCTCGCCATTCAACTGCTGAACCTGCGCCTGTAACTGCCCCACCTGGTTCAGTAGCTGCGTCACCACGCTGCTATCGGGCGGGCTCGCCCCGCCGCTCTGCGCCGGTGCCGCCGCCCCACCACCCAGCGCCGAGCCGCCCCCGCCATTATTGGCCTGCAATTGCTGCACCTGCTGCTGCAACTGCAAAATCTGGTTCTCCAGCGCGATCCCCTCCTGGCTCTGCACAATCGGCTGGCTATACGCCACGCCAGCAGGCGCCACGGTCATGAAAACGGCAAGAGCAAGAAGATGTTGGCGCATGGGCGGGCGAATCCTGGGTAATGATAAATCCTAACAAAACCTATAGCCGCAGCCGCCAAAAAACAAAACCGGCGGCGCACCTTGTCTGGTGCGCCGCCGGTCCTGTTGCCGCAAACCGCCAGCCGCAGCCGGCGGCCAGAAACCTTAGTGGCAGTTCTGCGGATTGTCGCCCTGCACCGAGGTGATGGCGTTACGGTTCTGCTGGTACGAGGCCTCGTCGTTGCCAGCGGCCACCGGGCAATCCTTGCCGTAGGAGATCGTCTGGATGCGCGAAGCCGCAACGCCCTGGGCGACCAGGTAGTCACGCGCCGCGTCCGCACGCTTGTTGCCAAGCGCGAGGTTATAGGTCTCGGTGCCGCGCTCATCGGCGTTACCCGCCACCAGCACGTTCACGCTCGGGTACTTGGCGAGCCAAGCGGCCTGGCGGCCCAGCGTCGCGTCAGCGTCGGAGCTCAGCGTGGACTTGTTGAAGTCATAAAACACGCGGTCGCCAACATTCGCCACCAGATCCTGTTCGCTGCCGGGCACAGCGCCGGTGTTCTGCGTGGTATTGGCGGTGGTGGTGGTTGCGGGAGGCGTAGAAGAGCAGGCTGCCAGCAGGGCAAGGCCGGCGAAAGCGCCCAATGCTTTGAATTTCATAGTAAAAACCGTTCCCTGTCCGTGATGGGTGAGCGAAAATAGCCAAATGGTTGCGTAATCCGAAGATTACACCGCCTGGTAGCCCGATACTCTGGCACCACCAGGAGGGTCAAGCACTAGAGCCATGCATTTTGTGCGTTTGAGCCAGGATTACATCAGTTAAATCAATAATTTCTCGGCCTGTTGAGAATTTGTAACACCACCACCACCCGGCATGCCGTTTTCGCCCCCGCCAGCCCCCACGGCTTGACTTTTCCGCCCTCACCCTGTCTGCCCTGTGGCCCGGTGATTTTGGATGGATAGCATGCTGGCCGACGATTTAGAGCAGATCAAAACCGAGGCGCTGGAAGCCATTTCCGTGGCGGACGCCGCAGCGCTGGAAGCCGCGCGCATCACTCTGCTCGGCAAAAGCGGCACCCTCACCGCCCTGCTCAAGCAGCTCGGCGGCATGGAGGCCGAGGCCCGCAAGGCCCGCGGTGCCGAGCTCAATCGTCTCAAAGATGTCATCACCGAAGCCCTAACCACCCGCCGCCTGGCGCTGGACGAGGCAGCTCTAACTGCCCGCCTCAAAGCCGAAACCATCGACGTCACCTTGCCCCCCCGCCCCGACCCCGCCGGCGCCATCCACCCGATCTCGCGCACCACCGAGGAAATCGCCGCCATCTTCGGCGCCATGGGCTTCACCATCGCCGAAGGCCCGGATATCGAAAATGACTGGAACAATTTCGGCGCCCTCAACATCCCCCCCCACCACCCGGCGCGCGCGATGATGGACACGTTCTACCTCAACGCCGCCTTCGGTAACCGCCCCGCCGTGCTGCGCACCCATACCTCGCCCGTGCAAATCCGCACGATGACCGCCTGGGCCCGCACCCATGCCGGCAACCCCAACCCGCCCGAAATCCGCATCATCGTCCCCGGCCGCACCTTCCGCGCCGACCATGACGCGACCCACTCGCCCATGTTCCACCAGACCGAAGGCCTGGTCATCGGCAAAAACATCACCCTCGCCCACCTCAAAGGCTGCCTGACCGACTTCCTGCGGGCCTATTTCGGCAACCCGGCTCTGCCGATGCGCTTCCGCGCCAGCTATTTCCCCTTCACCGAGCCGTCGATGGAGGTCGATATCGGCTGGAATCGCAAAACCGGCGAGATCGGCGCCGGCGGCGACTGGCTGGAAATTCTGGGCTCCGGCATGGTCCACCCCAACGTGCTCGCCAATTGCGGCATCGACCCGCGCCACTTCCAGGGCTTCGCCTTCGGCATGGGCATCGAGCGTATCACCATGCTCAAACACGGCATCGCCGATCTGCGCTTGTTCTATGAGAGCGACATACGCTGGCTGCGCCATTACGGGTTCTCCGCCTTAAGCCCCGCCACGCTCCAGGAAGGCCTGTAAGCCATGAAATTCACCCTCTCCTGGCTCAAATCCTGGCTCGAGACCGACGCCACGCTGGAGCAAATCCTCGCCACGCTGAACGCCATCGGCCTGGAGGTCGAAAGCGTGGAAAACCGCGCCGCCGCCCTCGCCCCGTTCCTGATCGCGGAAGTGATCGAGGCTGCACCCCACCCGAACGCCGACCGCCTGCGCGCCTGCCGTGTTACCACCGGCGGTGCCGAGCTCTCGGTCGTCTGCGGCGCGCCCAACGCCCGCACCGGCATGCGCGCCGTGTTAGCACCCCCCGGCGCCTTCATCCCCGGCACCGGCATCACCCTCAAAACCGGCGAGATCCGCGGCGTGAAATCCGAAGGCATGCTGGTCAGCCTGCGCGAGCTCGGCCTCGGCGAAGACCATGACGGCATCATCGAACTCCCGGCCGATGCCCCCATCGGCACGCCCTACGCCGCCTGGGCCGGGCTCGACGACCCGGTGATCGAAATCTCCATCACGCCCAATCGCGGGGACGCGCTCGCCGTCCGCGGCGTCGCGCGCGACCTCGCCGCCGCCGG
>Ga0116231_10003590_pt1 | contig 32149 bp, 22 predicted proteins | sample S1TSphgellanicum_2_FD_89695 | JGI IMG/M metagenome (GOLD analysis project Ga0116231, IMG submission 89695) | Host-associated microbial communities from peat moss isolated from Minnesota, USA - S1T2_Fd - Sphagnum magellanicum MG | ecosystem: Host-associated > Plants > Peat moss > Unclassified... | reverse complement strand
CATTTTTAATATCATTTTATAATTCATTTTTAATATCATTTTATAATTCATTTTTATTATGATTTTATACTTCATTTTTAATGATTCTCTAATTTATTTATGTGATTCTAAATATTTTTTCCACATCTAAGTTTTAAATTAATTTGGGGAAGGATTTTTTTCACCAAAAATAAGAAGCTTGCAACAGAATATTCCTTTAAATTTTGTTTTTCTCATTTTGGTGAAGTTTTTTCTTAAGATGTATCATGTTGTTACTCATATACAAGCATCCCAATGTTATAGGAATTTAGCATTAAATGGCACCAAGTTTGCAGAACTTGTTGAAAATGTAAAACAAAAGCTTGTAAGAAAAAATGTTAATCCCCCTTGCCTCTAAAATAATCCCAGTGGAAATGCAACCAAAAAAAAATTATCTTTTTTTCTTTTTCGAAATTTGACAAGTTTTTCCTTCCGAAAAAGGGGAATATGCGACAGAATATTCCCTTCTCTTTTTTCATGGTTTTTTTGCATTTTGTGTGGGAAAGAAAAAAAAGCTGAGTTGACAGGATCAACATTTTCTCCTCATAATCGAAAAGGACCGCTCCCGAGTCCCCTCCGTCGGGGCTACTAAAATGGCGGGACCCCCAGAAACCCGGCTCCTTACTTAGGGGGAGCAGGGTTGAATGTGTCGAAATGCGCTAGAATCTCCTCTAAGTTCGAAGCTCCCGCCAGAATTAGGCCCCACCACCAGGCAACAAAAAGCTCAAGGACGGTGCGCTCCCCTCTCTTCCCCTTCGCTGCTCATCGTCTTCGCTGCTCGCTCGCGTGCGTTCGTCTTTGCTGCTCGCGATCTTCTTCTTCTTCCTCCTCTTCTTCTGTTGTTGCAGAAGACTAATTGTGTTCCTCTTCTTCTTGTTTCTTGTTTCTTTCTTGTTTTTCCTTTTTTCTTCTTAACAAAGAAAACAAAATTTTCAACAAAGTACAAGAGGAGTGATCCATGATCAAGCACAACAAACTTCTTCTCTTAGAGCCATGAACTTCTTCAGCCATGATCCTCGTGATCATGAGTTTTCATTCTAGATCGATATTTTTTTTGGCAAGTAATTTGCATTGAAGAAGTTGTTGTAGCTTGGATAATGGGACTCTGCTGCAGCCGGACGACATCATCATCATCATCATCATCTCGAGGACTTGAGAGGCCTTCTCACTTTGCTGCATTCCGTGCTCCAGAGATCGAGCCCGTTGCGTCCACATTGTAATTCATGGGTTTCTGGCAGAGTTTGCCGGAGGGAGGGTGTGCATTGGATTGCTGCTGGTTTCTGTAAGGAGCTTTGAAGGTTGCAGCTTACAGTGTTTGCGAGAGTTCTCGAACAAGATCATCATGGACGATGCGGGGTTGTGGCAGGCGTACCAGGCCTTCATCTCCACTTCGTCTCGCGGTGTCGACACGACGATCTCTTTCGATCAGCAGCAACAGCAGCGGCAGCCTTTCTTCTCTCTCACCCACGCTTCGACTCCGGAGCTTCAAAACCTTGTGGCTGCATCTGATGACCAGCTGTGGGAGTTGCACAGCAGCAGCTCTCCAGCAGCAGCAGAGGAGCTCTACGGCAGCTCGCAAGCTGCTGCTTCCGAGATCATGCACAACTGGTTGCAAGTGCCGGGACAGTGCTGCTACTCGCACAACGTCATGCCAGGTCCATCGCCATCGACCTGCATGCAAGCTTCCAATTCCTTACAGTCGGGTTACATGCAGAACCCTTTGCAGCTCGAGGCACAGCATCATTTGTATCATCATCCGCAACAGCAACGACAACGTCATTCGCAGCAGATTCAGCTTCCGGTTGTTCCGCAGATCAATAGAGAAACAATCGATCCTCAGGCTCGTGGGTCGAATTGCACAGGCTGGCGAAGATTCAGTCCAATTAGCAACGTCAGCAGTGGGACTGATGCAATGAATGCAGCGCAGGAAATGCTGTTGCACCAGCGACAGACAAGCTTTGCAACAGGGATGAAGAGCATGTCCAGCTTCAACCCCGGCCCCTATAACGGTACTAGTATGAACTTGCAGTGTACTGCCTTGGCAGGAAGATGCTCTCCTAATTCTTCTATACATCTTCAAGCAAGTTTTGAGAAGGAAGGAAAGAAGGTGGCGGCAGCTGCATCTCCAGCTGTTTATATTCAGCAGCCATGGTCATCAGGTGATGATGAGGAAACTCCTGCCGCAGCAGCAGCAGCAGCATGCAGCCGATTGGAATATGTGAGCACAGCAGCCCACAGACAAGTTTCAAAAAAGTTCTTCACAGCAAAAAGTCAGCAGGGTAGGTGCTGCAGCAGCATGTCAAAGGCTGCGAAGAAGATCGGACCTGCTCTCAACACCAACATGAAACCTCGCGCACGTCAAGGCAGTGCCAATGATCCACAAAGCATTGCTGCTCGGGTAGGTACCACACAACCGGCTTCCTCAAACTCTCAAACTCTCAAACTCTCTTCATGTACTAGTTCTAGTTTGTGAGCTCTAATTGCCACAATTCATTCAGATCCCAGGACCTGCTGTTCATGGACTTTCAAAGGATTTCTGCAGAACAGCACCCAGGAGCATCTGGATTCTGAAAAAAATTCTTCACCACAGCACCTAGGTGCACAGATTCTGAAGGATTTCTTCTGCACCCAGTTGCGTGAAGGCATTTCTTCACAGCAGCAGCACCAGGTGCATGGATTCTGAAGGATTTGTTCAGCACCCAGGTGCATGGACTCTGAAGGATTTCTTCAGCACCCAGGTGCAGTGGACTCTGAAGGGTTTTTCTTCAGCACCCATGTGCAATGGACTATGAAGGATTTCTTCACAGCAGTACCTAGGTGCATTGATTCTGAAGGATTTGTTCAGCACCCAGGTGCAATGGACTACGAAGGATTTCTTCACAGCTGCACCCAGGTGCATGGACTGTGAAGGATTTTTCTCCAGCACCCAGGTGCACTGGACTCTGCAGGGTTTTTCTTCAGGAACCATGTGCAATGGACTATGAAGGATTTCTTCATGGAGAAATGCTTAGTTACACATTTAGAACTTTCATTTGAGTTGTTTTGTTTTTGTTTTGTTAGTGCTCAAAGACCATCAATTAAGGTTAAATTAATGATACAATCAATCACTCTGAAGGTTATCTTTCATTTATGTACTGCTTCTTTGGTTTCACCCCACAGGTTCGGAGAGAGCGAATAAGTGAGCGACTCAAACACCTCCAAGCTCTGATTCCTGATGGGGATAAGGTTTGCACAATTTTCCTCCTCCTGTCCATTGTATTTGTTTTGAGGAAGCTATAGACTCTTTTTACTGCAACAAAATAGATTTCTTGTCTGATTAGACAAGCAAGAATTACAAAAGCTTCATGAATGAATAATATGCCATTCACATAATAGAAGAAAGCATGTTTTTTTTCAGGGTGAGTGCATGGTATGATGTACACACTTTTCTTTCTGTCATAAAGTGGTAGTTTTTAGAGTAATAGAAATTTGATGTGACTTGATGAATATGTACAAAAAATTTAGGAATAAAAATGTGCAATTAAAGGTGGTCCACATCTCAATCTGTCCTTAAATGGTTTTGGATGTTTTCCAACATGAAGATCATAGATTAGAGTCAAAGATAGAACACACCCATAGTGTAAAATGATCCACCAGAGGAATCCATTGGGACATGTAAGTTCATATCACATTGGCTACTAAGGCAGTGCCTGATGGAAATTTGGAACTGTGCATTCTTTTCAGATGGATATGGTGACAATGCTGGATGAGGCCATCAACTATGTCAAGTGCCTTGGACTTCAGATCCGGGTAGGTTGAAGTTACCATTTTTCAGAAAAGATCCTATCTCTGCCTGGGTTACATAATATCTCAAAAATTGACAATTTCTGAGAAGCTTAGACCATACAGGAAATGGTGAAAACATGCTTCTAGATTAGCCATGGGTAATATATTATAAGGTTTTACAAAAAGTATTGGTGTGAAGGCTCTGGCAGGCTATGGCACATATGACACTACAGAAGAATTCAGTCTGTTTCTTGACACCATCTTTTGATGTATTGCTAGTCCCAGATCTGATGGTAATTAGAAGGTATAGTTGATACCAGCTTTGCCTGATTTTTCCTTCCTGTGTCTTAAGTATAGGGGAGGACACTGCTGTCAGTGCCTTTGGCTCCATGAACCAAGGGCAGAAGGCATGGAGTGAAAGGCACTGACAGCAGTGCCTTTCCCTTCAAATTAACAAACAAGCTGATCTGATGCTCCAGACTACCTTATGCTCCTGCTGTAGGGAGCTTATGGATAAGATCCCTGCTCCAGGAGAGAGTCGGAAATTGGACTGTGTAAGGCACCCTCAAATTACACTATAATATAGAGCTTGATGATTTTTCTCTTTGCCTGCAGATGCTCAAGGATGACTCTCTTTGGCCAAAAGCACTTGGACCGTTGCCAGGTACATTCCAGGAGTTGCTGGAGCTTGCTGGACCAGAATTTGTTGAAGGAGCAGTGCAAAGCATGTCAAAGTCTGAGGTTGTGGAATCCAATCCAAAAGCAAGCTTTGTGGAAGTGCTGGAAGAAGAAGAGCCTGCAAGCCCTCCTCCATCTGCCACTCATATTATAGAATAAAAGCTTAGTAGAAAGTGCAAGGGTTTAGGGTTTAGGATTTCTGTAATCTAAAGAAAATAGGATGACCCACTTCTTCTTCTGCTTCTTCTTTGTGCATTGTAGTACTGTGGTATAGACCTTGGAACAAGAGTGGAACTTGGGAGGGCTTTCTGTGAACATGGGCAGATCAAAATCAGTGCCTTGTGTTCACCTTAAACCCTGAACCCCACAGTAGAATCAAGGGACAATGTGATTTCTGTATTTCAGGTAAAATTGTTTTATTGCCATCAGCTTGTCATCAGGGTTTTCTTCTTTTTCTTTTCTTTTCAATCTTGTCATATCCAAAATTTGGCAAAATTTTCCCAAGAACTAGCAAAATTAGTTGAATCTACACTAGAAAAACACAAATTTCCAAAATATTTTCAATTTTTTGTTGACAAAATTTGTCAAATAAAAAATCACTAGTTGTCAGAGTCATCCTTTATGTTGATTTGCTGTAGCATGGTTTTCAACAGACTAGCCATATGTACCTTGTGCTTTCGCAAGTTTGTGTTTTGCCTTCACCCTGCCCAGAGTGAACTAGTAGCACCCACCAGCACACTATGAAGGATGGATGGTAAGTGGTCAGGAAACAGTTTTCAGTTGGATTCCAGATCCCCAGCCTAGCTAACCATGCCCAGTCGCTTTGTGTACTACCTACTGACTAACAACTCACTTGTGGGTTGTTAGTAGGTAGGTAGTAAAAACAGCCCTTAATTATGTATAAATCATCTCCTTAACCTCAGAACCACCAAGTTTGCTACCTATCTACCTGTATATAGGACCTACTTCTTATGGAATGGGTTACAAAGGTGAAACCAGATATTAACTCAGTTGAGGTTCATCCACATTAATGGAATTGTGAGGAGCATCCAGTGGATGGTGAACTGGTAGGTGCTGGTCCACTCTGGCCCTCTAAACCTGGTCACCCATTCACCACTCAAGAGTCAGGACCAGGGTTTTTTTTGTTTTTTTTCAATTTTGTGATATGGAAAATTTGGTGAATGTTTTTTTTTAAACATAGCAAAGTTAGTTGAATTTACAGTAGAAAAGAAAAAATGCAAGGTGATATTTAAGGTGATGACTTTACTAACTCATTGCAATGCAAGAGATGAAGGTTATCATTAATATACATAGATGATGAGGCATAGGAGACAGTAATTTATTAGTTATTACACCTTACACCTTAAGAGTTCTGGATGCAACCCCCACATCCCCTCTCCCCCGCCAGCCAACTTAGTTCAAACTTCAAACCATGTTAAAACCAAGCTAGGAAATTTTCATGAATAGGGAGATCTGACAAAATGTAGACATGTCTGAATTCTCAAAGTGCAAGGCATAGTGAACTTGTAACAATGTGAAACCTAATTTAGGATGATACATTCTACTTCATTCATAGTATTCATTGTAGTGCTAGTTACAATTGATGTAAGATATAGGAGTTCGAAGGTGAGGAAGAACATGAAGAGAACATTGTGTGTTTTCTATGGTTGGGAAGAGTGCTTCTCTTGTAATAAAAACCTTTCATGCTTTGATACGATGATTGTCTATTCTCAAAGAACATAGGTTTGAAGATTCCAACAAAACCTTCACACGAATATATAATCCCAAGAATAATTTCTGTGTTCTTTGGTATTTTGCATAAAAACTCCTTTCAATTTTGAAACTAAGAATCTTTACGACAAATCACCAAGATTGTCATTCACCTTTTCCAACAAAGCCATTGAAGTTGCATCCTTTTGAAAACAAGAGTGAATCAAAAGGGTTGTTATGCAATGGTGGAATTTGGGTACACATTAGATTTTATTTTGGCAAATTGTACTACTTTATTAAACTTCCTTGGGATATCCCACCCTCAACAATTTCAAAAGCTTTAAATTTTCACTATCAAAATTTTACTTAAGATATTATGTTAACTTCAAGTTTTCAAAAATGAAAATTTGTTGTTGGATCTTAGTGTGCATGTCATGGAATACACAAACCTTGATTACATGCCATGCATTGAACACTAATTTCAAATCATCCACTTCGATACCACACAATTATACACACACTTTAACATTCAAGGTGTTACTTTGGCAAAAATCATTGATTTTATAACATGTTAATAATAATTCATGTTCTTTTAATGTTTTTTTTTATGGCTATGCCTATGATGTCAGGTGGATTTAGTAAAACGGTTTGTTTCAACTCTTATAGGTGCATGAGATAAGCATTTCCATGGTTAAACAATATTAATTTATAGTTATGTGAAGTTAAACACTCACATCCCGTGATAAATTATAACCCATACATCAAGGTTTTAGGTGATAAACGCATTGGGGCACACCTAAAGGCTTTTAGGATAATAAAGTTTGCAATGTTCTTTTGGCAAGTAAGATTTTGGGAATGTAGTTTTGTGAACCTCAATATTAAAGTTAGTACCTTCCTAAGCTGAGGAGCATGGACCTTAGAGTGAATAACCCCATTGTAATTGTGCGCATTCAATACACAAAGATAGTTTTAAATTATGACATGTGACATAATCAAAAGTTGCCATGTGACATATTAATTGAATTTTGAAAACAAATAAATTTATTTATTTAAGCACCTAGGTAGGTTGGTACATAGCCATAGGTAGGTAGGTTGGAAGGTACTACATTATTTAATCTTTGAATAAAATACCCAATTTTTTTCTAAATTTTTTTTCTAATACTACTATGAAATATTATATTGGAAAAAACCTAAATGTTTAGGCTGAAATTGAAGAAAATTTTAACCTAATTTTATTAAAATCATTATTTTTTTGAATTACAAAATTGTAATATTCATACGTAACTTCACATTTGAATATTTAGTAACCCCAATCAATATGAGTTGAAGTGATTTTTTTGGGTCAAAATTTGCCATTTTACTAAAAATGAAATTGTAAACAACATGGTGGGTCAAACATACATTTGGTCCAGTAGGTCCACCATGTATCGCAAATTGGGGATGGAAAATAAAATGAACCATGCCATTGTCAATGTTTGCATGTTAAAATGAAAGTATTACTAGTTTTTGTTTTAATTTGACCCATTTGTGATGGATTCAAGCATGCATTTGGCATATGACATAGGGTGATAGAGTAGGGTATTGCAAATTGGGATTAAAAGAAATAGAAATGGGTTGAAAGTTACAAAATTCTATATAAAATGAACATGATACAAAATGTTGGTGAAATATAAAAAATTCCCATCACAAGCTAGGTTACAATGGCCTAACATTATCCACTACTGTGCACTTGCACTCAAGGAATAATCATTAAAAATGCTAATCTTTAAATTTTGATAAATTGTCACAACTTTTATGGCTTTTGTTGTATGGTGATGGGTGAAAAGTTGTCGATGTTGAAGTGTGAGTTGGATTGCATCACACACAAAAAACCTCTTTTGTGATATTTTGAAGCTCAAGGACCCAAAGAAATTAGCGTCATGATTCAAATGCATGATGGGAAAACAATGTTAAAGAAAAATTAAATATTTGCAAATATACTAGCCATTAATCATTTTCAATTCATGGCATTTGCACATGGTTTGCACCTCCTTCTTTTGATTGCCTTTGGTGAATTCAAAATTCCAATTATGAGTATTGCATGCAAGTTTTGTGTAACCAACCTTATTCACTTAAATTGTTTCGACAATATCATCATCCTTTTCAATTTATGAGAAAATGTTACATGGAATAAACCCCACCCCCCACATAGTATGTCAATGATGTGTAACAATTTGTCAAAGGATAATCTTACCAATAAAGGTAGTTGAACTTCTTCAAAGCATTGCATTTAAATTTGAAGTTGACCCCACTCGATTTCAATGTTCTTTTTCATTCAATCAATTAATTTATTTTCATTATAGGTTTGTCATGTTTGTAAATTGCTCAAAATGTGAAGATTCATGGCTTGTTGGTTTTGTTGTCTTGACCCCCCAAAATGAGTAGAATGATGGCCATATTTTCTTACGTCCATTTGAAGCCCATTACTAGTAAGTGAATTTAAAAATAATCATATACATTTTTATTTTTTAAATTATGTTTTATCTTTAAGGTTAAGTTTTTTTTTAATTCATCCCAAAATGGCATGTGTATTTTAATATGAGAACATAAGAAAAACATTTTTCTCATATAGTTTGTGACATGGGATTCAAAAACAAAACATGAGTTAAATCTTTTAATTGTTTTTTAGTTGCAAATTGAGTTGCAACTACAAAGAAAACTTCCCACATACTTTGAGTTTTTTTTTCGCACCACATAGCCATCTTGGCTTGCCACATTCAACGGTTGTTAATCTTTTATGTTGTTAGTGTGGTCATACCATTGACAATTTAGGTACCCATTTGCTTCAATGCCCCTATGAGAATGAATGTAAAACAACCCATAATACACTTTAGGATATTATTGCAACTATTGCTTTAGAGAATGAAACACATGTTCAGAGGGACGTTTCCCACCTTTTCCTTCACCACATTCGACAACGAGTGGATATCCTTATCATCAAAGATGACTTTTAAACCTTGATGGACGTCATGATTGCTAACTTGACTCGCACAGAAATGGTCCAAAAACATAGATGATGATAACACATGTAGCAATGATGCCTATTCGAGAGAAAACACGATCATACAATGAGCAAGCATTAGGCGATGATTTCATTCCCCTTATTATTGAGACACATGAGTGTTTTCATTCTCATTTTGATTCATTTTTTATTGCTTGTGCATAGACCACTATTGTGTATCATCAATGGTTTTTTTTAGGTTTCTGGATGCTTGTTTCTTATTATAAATAGCACGTGTCCATACCCCTATAAGTCATAGCGATTCTTTAACGGGCTGCTGCACTTGGTCAAGGTTCCTCATCTATTCCACACATCATAGTTAATGCACTTGTGTCACTAGCCAATTTGTGGTAGATGGTAGTTCTTTCGTCTTAGGCCTTCTTTGTTATCATTGATTGTAATTCATAGTTATGAGTCCTCTTTGCATAAGGTTTTTACCTGATTTTGGTTGATTGTTTGCTTTTGTTTTTTCTTTGGGTTGTGTCTACTTGTGTTCTCATTTACTTTGTACTTTTGACGGATGGGTTCCCATCCTTGATTTTTATTTACAATGTTTTTCTTCTTGTGCTCCAACTACTTTAGGTACTCCTCCACTGCTCTCAGCTGCTCCAATGCTCCAATTCCTCTTCCTCCAAGAAGTGACAATGAAACTATGACTTCTTCTACCTCACTACGACAACTATGGTAAAATCTAAAAGAGAGATTTCATTCATGTAGGTAAATAGATAGGCGAGGTGTAGGTATGTAGATGGACATAATAAGTAGATAGCTTGGGTGGACTGGGTGGGAAGACGGGCAAATGGTTTTTATGGGTATGAGGTGAAGGGCAAAAGAAAAGTGACCCAACCTCAATATCTACTCGAAATCCAGTGACTTGGATAAGATTGAGTTCATCCAAAATAGAATTGGTGCATTCATGAAGGTTTGGTCACTCAGGCCCTCCAGGGGGACACCTTCCAAAATATCCTGCCTTAAAATTCAGGCTCTACCCTAGTTCAGGTTGAGCACTCGGAAGTTCCTGCTGCAATACCATAAGCACTCCAAGGATTTTTTCTCTTTGTATTTGACTCACCTCCCCAAATGGAAAATTTGTTAGTCATTTGATGGAGCCTCTGCTCATCACATGCAAACCTTCCATCCTTTGAATTTAAAATATTTTGTCCTTCATTCTGGGGAAGGCCTGCTTCCACAGGCCTCCTGAAATTTGGGATTACACCCTTGGGTTACTACCCTGCAGGCTACAACGTTCAAATTAGGCAAGACCCTGGGGAACATGGGAACCAGACTTCCATTGTACATATATTACATTGTGATCCCCACCTTCCCTTCCCTACACATGGAGGAATCTTAAATTTAAAAATTATGATTTTCATATGGCCTTTCCTGCCCTTTTTTTAGTTCCCTTACCAGGCGCAATGAACCTCTTGGGTCTACCTGAACTATCCATTATTCACAATCCACATGCCCATTTTGGCAAACCATGAAAACCAATAAAATGGAGCATTGTGCCCAGGTAGAGGCCATAGTGCCCTTTTTGTTGCCTGTTCAAAGATTTGGCGTGCACTACTAGGTTAGCCCAAATTCCTTACAACCACCTCATGGGGCACAATGCCTCTAAACGGCATATTCCATAAATCAAGCAAATTGATCTAAACCCCCTAAACATCAATGCAATAAACAAAACTAAAACAAGGAGTCAACAAAAGCAAAAATGAAAGGACAAGCGTCCTAGCAAAATTCCACCTGGCTAAAATGGATTAATAACCAGAATTAATCTAGTGCCACAGCCGCAATGGGATGAGGGTTTGCAAGAGGAGGTGGAAGACTGGTTGCTTAGGGGGAAAAAATGATACTGTTTTATAGAATGATCCCGGGAGAGCTTATTCCACCTAGGAATGCGTCAGACTGGTGAGAGTGCTCCTGGAAGTTCGTTTGGGTCTATTGGGGCCTGTTTCAGACCATTTGTAGGTAGCGTCTGGCTGCCGTAGTAGCACACCATTGGACAAAGAGCTCCCCAGTCATATCACATATCCTGCTGCTTAATGACACTTTTGTACCTCCCTAATTCATTTAGGCTCATTGTTCGTTGGCTGAACCCCATAACTCACACTGCTCTGTATCGCATTACGTGTAAGCTTATGCTTCCTTAGTACAATCCATTATGTCCAGTAACCAGCTTGAGTGAGCAATTTACCCAGTCCATAACTTATTCTCCTCACTTTTGATTTACGGCACAAGTGGAACAGGGAGAACCACTAATGAATCCAGTATATAGTCCACCTATCTGACCTAAGAAAAACCCTCTGTTGGGCAGTCACGTGCCATTAGGCATACCTGATTTATAGGGCATTCCATTAAAAATATGTACATGTTAAGTTTGGAAGGCCCAAGTTTGTTATAGTTTTTGCAGAATGAGGCAGTTTGAGCATGGACATAGATTTGTCTATCTGCAACATAACATGCTTGAACAAGCAAGATGCCTATGGGGCTTGAACCCAAGCATTGCATTTGACAACCAATTTCACAATTCTTATTATTAGGCCTGAAAGTGTGTCATGCAAAAATTATGCTACACATATGACCTAATGTACAAGGTTGTATACAGTTGCTACATCAATGACTAACAACCAAAATTGTTGCAACCTAAGTGATGAAAAAGGTCTGAAAAGTTGAAACTGTGACAAGAAAGTAGCTGAACTATAGATACATAACTATGCCAAACAATTCTAGTCAAGTCTGGTGGCTTCCTTTTGGTCAATAGCTGAAATTCTGATTACGCATCCAGCTATGTGCATTGCACACGGATGAGAAACCAAAAGCTCACCCATCTTGTTTTTTAACCAATGCCCTCAGTAAGGTCAGCACATACCCAGATTTATACCCGGGTGTATACCAAGGATATACCCATACACACATCCAACACCCAACAAAACCATATAAATGTATCCCAAAAACAATAATAAGACACTAGAACCAGTATTTGTTTGAGCAGCAAAAGTGTAGAGCCTCATAGGAAGAGGCAGAAATAGTGATGACCATCTGTAGGAAGATTTAGCCAAATTTGGTTACAAACCATCTATGAAATATGAATATTTAATTATCCATCTATATTTTTGGCTACACACTGAAAACTAAATATAAAAATCTGGTGATCTTAACTTTTTTTTCCCCTCACTTTGGCGATTGGGAACCTCCAAACTCGCTTGTTTGAGCATGTGGGGGCTACCCAAGTGGCTAATGGGTGTGGCTTTGTGAGCTGCTAAGCCAACAGGTTGGTACTTGGGACTTCAAATGCCAACTGGACGCCTTCTCATCACAGGAACAGTCAGCTCCTAACCCTGGTGGTTAGGGTTCAGCTTATCGCCAGAATTATCACCACAAATATATTTTTAAAAATAAAAATAAAATATCACTTGATTTTCAAATTTTAGCTATTAATTTCTCTTTTTGGCGTAATTCTGCTAGTTAGTCACTGGCTGACTAGAACCGGACGGAACGGATAGCCCATCAGTTCCCGAAGTTATCCAGGTCGAGAAAATTGCGGGCTGCGTCAGCATGCAGGGCAGCTACAAGAAAGCCGCGTCATCCAGCGCTTTGTTCTTATTATCTCATCATAAGTTATTTTGAAGGGCAGCCCGCAGAGACTTTGCAGCACCCCAACTACCACTTGAAAGCACCAACAACCAGACGACGTAACGACAATCTCGGGACGTGGATAACGGTTTATCCAGGTCCCGAAATCTCCGACGGCGCCAACGTGCACGGTCGTCGCCTACCCGCATCACTGACTGTGCAAAATTAAAAATTAAATTAAAAATATATAAATAAAATAAAATGGAGGACTATGTTTTCAAATTCAGTGATTTTTTGGGAAAAGTTTTGTGACTTTTTCCACATAAAATTTTCGATTTTTTTTTTTAAATTTTCGTTATTCTAGTGTAAATTGGACTAATTTTGCTATTTTTTATGGAGAAAACCCCCAATTTTGAGGTATCATAAAATTGAAAAAGGAAGCCTACAATCAGTGTTTTCCTTTCAGTTTTGTGGTTCCGGAAGTTTGGCGATTTTTCCAAATTTTTAGCATTTTTTTTTCGAATTTACACTTTTTAAAAAAAAAAGGAAAATTTGCAATGTGTTTTGTCACAAGTGATGCAACTTTGCCCCAAAAAAATCAATGGTTAGAATACATTGTTTCTAAACACCTGAGTCAGGGTTTTATTTTTATTTTTTGGTTCAATTTTGTGACATAGGTGGAGTGCCAATCATCCAACTTAGCCAATTTTGACTACAACTCAACCCAAGTTTGGCTACAAGTCAGAAAGAAAAGTAGAAAAACTTCAATGAACATTCAAGAACCTATGGTTCAAATATGGCGATTCGAATTTTTTTTCCCTCGAAATATGGCAAATTGGGAAGGACTGTTTTTTCAAAAAAATCATTTGTACAAGTCGCAGCACCCTTTTTGATTTCGCCACCAAACAAAAAAAGTCCTTCAGTCTTGAGCTGGTTCTGTCTAGTATTATTGTTTGCATTTTGACTTTATTTTGAGGACGTGGCAGGATACGGTTGGTGAATAGACAGGAATATGCCTCTCGGCGTGCACTAAAGGAAAAAAGGGCCCAAAAAAAACAAGGGAATTTTGTACGTAGTTACTATTGGGTACTTAATAACTACAAAGGACTTGCTTTCTGTGTGCGTGTGCTTTGTGCTGCGTTGCTGTTCTTCGTGTTCACGAGCGGCGTGCTCTGACGGAACTCAACGCCGGAGGGAGGAGAGTGCGAGCGCGTGAGCGGCTGGAGTTTTGCAGACGAGGGAGGAGCGAGCTCGTGATGGAGAGAGAAGGAACTGGAATCAATAATATTTTGTCGCGAGGAGGAGGTGCTCTATGGCGGACTTCGGTGCTAGCCAAGCATTTTGCAACGCAGGAGGAAGCTCGTGGGGCTTCTTCTACTACTACATCCTCTGGCAGCTTGCGGCGGTCTGCGTGTCTTGAGTATGCGTCTCCCGAGCGTAATTCTGGTCAGATCTCGGTTTCTTTTTCTTTTTCTCTTTTTTTTCCCCCTTTAGGCCGTAGCTCTGAATTTTTTTTGCGTTGAATTTTTTTCATAACAATAGCAAGTGACTCCCAAAAGACTACTCCGGGGGTTTCTGTATCTCGCAATTTGGTCGTCCCATGCGGAGATGCATCGCGTTTGCGAACGGAGTCCGATCTCGAATTTTCGGGACTTGTTTCTGTTGCGGTTTCTGAATCAGATCTTTTTTTTTTCCTAGAAGATTTGTTCAGCTTTGTATTAGGAAGGTTTTATTCGCCGCGCGAGGAAATGAAATCTCGGACAGACGGGATCTTCGCAGTGACGTGTTGAATTTTTTTTGGTCTCTGTTGCTATAGACGCAATTTTCTGGATCTGAATCCGTCGAAATTGTGAGACTTTGCTTTAGAAAGTGTAAGCGAGGAACCTGGAGTGCTATTTGCGGCGATGCCGGTTGATGAAATAGTTTTGTAGAGGAACCAATAAGGGTGTGAGCAGGGGAATCATTGATAAGGCAAATTGTATGGTAAAATTCCAACATCACACATCCAGAAATCTTTCGCAGGGTTTTGGTCTAGTACAACCTCTCTGTCAACCTATTATCACGCTGGATTGCAGGTTTTACTCTGATTTTTTAGACAATTGTCCATCTCTCATTATTTCACTCTCTCAAATTTGCTCCTCGATAGTCTTGATCTGAGTATCAGGGTTTTGCATCTTGTATGTGTTCAATCTCTCAAATAATGATAATTCAGGGGTAGAAATTTTCTCAACCCTGAGTGTGCAAGATCATGCACAGTACATGCTAGTCCCAGCCTCAGTTAACCTAGAGTAGCTGCTGATAACTAGCGAGCAGGCTGGTTTCTTTTGCTTGGAAGATTGGCATCTGCTGCCTAAACCCTAGGATAGAAACTAGAAACATATCCTCTTACCAGAGATGACATGAGTTATCCACTCTAAAGGGGGCGGGGGCCACATTAGGTCATGCAGAAGCCCCCTGAGAAGGAGACTGAGAAAAGCAGTGTATTCCAAGTTGATTCAGAGCTGATTCTAAGTTTGATGAACTAGTGCAGAGCGGCCTGCTTTTGACAAGGAGGAAATGAGGTGTCTTCTGGATGGCCACAATATCCCAGAGAGGAATTTCATGTTCAACTTGATGGCAAGCAGTGAGCTTTTCCAGGCCAAGAAAGTAGGTAATACGATCTTCCTAAGTCCAGACTACAATCAACCAATGGAGGAGCAAAGAGATGTAACCTTGGCTCGGATTTTGTTTTTACGTGAGAAAGGAGTGTTCAAAGGGTGGCTCACTGAGCGCACACAGGAAAGTGATTTCAGAAGATCTGCTCTTTTTGAAAGCTTTGGCATCTTCGATCATTCTCTGGCTATTAAGCTTGGAGTTCACGTTCATCTCTGGTATGTTTGTCAACTGAAATCAAAATCTGTTTTGTCTGCCAATTGGTACAAAGCTTTCAGGCATGTACAAAACATCTTTATACATTTTGTTAGGGAACTCTATTCACACCTTACCCACTGTCTTGTGAAATGCTTCACAGGGGAGGTGCAATTCAGTTCTTTGGAACAAAGCGACATCATGATAAGTGGTTGCAGCAAACTGAAGATTATATAGTCCGGGGCTGCTTTGCTATGACTGAGCTTGGACATGGCAGCAATGTAAGTGCTTCTATGCAGTATCTCATATTGGAATGTTGCATCCTCCAAGATGAGCGAGATGATTAGAGGGATAAAATGGGATAAATGATGATAAGCCAGTTTTGATTTCTCTCTGCTTTTTTAAGTTTGCAGGTAGAACAGAGCTCTAATGACTTTTGTCATGTCAGGTGCGTGGTATTGAGACTGTGACCACATATGACCCACAGACAGAGGAATTCATCATCAACACTCCTTGTGAATCCGCCCAGAAATATTGGATCGGAGGAGCTGCAAAGGTACACAAACCTTTTTGTTTCTTATCCAAAAGTGCCTTATCTCTAATAGCATTTCACCTGCTTCTGGTCGTTACACAGAGTTTTTAATGGAAGTTTTTAATGGATGACAAGTGCATAGTAACCCTAAGTGATTTCTACGTACTGGATCTTGCCAAACACAAGAAGCAGGAAGCTAACTGTTCCCTTTGTCATTTACAGCATGCAACCCATACTGTTGTTTTCTCTCAGCTATCAATAAACGGTAGAAATGAGGGTGTCCATGCCTTCATTTGTCAACTACGTGATGCAGAAGGCCATGTGTGCCCTGGTATTCGAATTGCTGACTGTGGGCATAAGATTGGATTGAATGGTGTTGACAATGGTCGCATCTGGTAAGTTGTTGACAGATTGCAAGGTTGTGGTAAAAAAGTACTCTTCTAATTTTCCTTGGCTGTTGTATGCTGCTAAGGTCTATGGCTTGCAAGTGCACCATGGATTGATTATGATTGCAGACTTTTGTTTGAATTGAGACTGCATGATGTCTTCGTGTGACATTTCTCTGTCTGCAGTGTCTTCAGACAATCTTAGAGGATACAAAGAAATGGGTTGATACTCAAAACAGTTTGCATGGTGGGCAAAGTTGAACTAAGTGGGCACTTGCACAACAGGTTTGACCATGTGCGAATACCTCGAGAAAATCTTCTAAATTCTGTTGCAGATGTCACCCCTGACGGACAGTATGAAAGTGCAATAAAGGATCCAGATCAGGTGATTTCATACTCAAACTTATCTACACAGATCCCTTGTTAGTTTGCTTGCGCTTCATTCTTGTAAGGTTGTCTTGATTGCTAATCTTGTCAGGATTGATTTTTGCAGAGATTTGGTGCCTTTATGGCACCCCTTACATCAGGTCGGGTGACTATTGCAGTGAGTGCTGTTTATCAAGCCAAGGTATTGTGTGCTACCCTATGTCCTAAATGTTTGAATTTGCCATCTTCGAAGATACAATCTTCAAAAAAATTCTGCTCTAGTGGCTGGTTCAGGGTCCACAATTTTTTCTCTTCTTCTTTTTGGGTCTTTTCAACAAGAAGGCTATGGCAAGTGGCTACTTGTGTGTACATTCATCGTCCTTTGAGCAGGCAGGGACTGGTGGCCAAGCTGTTGTAAGGAAACAACCATGTAGTTCTGGAGTGGGCTCCAGATGATCTTTGTAGCAGTGACTGTGTAGCTAACATGCTCTTGAAAAAAATAACATGAATTACTGTAATGGAAACCTGTTCTGATGTAGTGATATGTGCTACAATTGCTGGACAGCTGGGGTTGGCCACAGCCATTAGATATGGCCTCACAAGGCGTGCTTTTTCACTCTCTCCAGAGGAGCCTGAAGTGCTTTTACTAGACTACCCCAGTCACCAGCATCGCTTGCTTCCTTTATTAGCCAAAACGTAAGTGTGGCATTAAGCCAGGTCTTTTAAGAGCAGTGGTCTGCATGTGCATAAAACTATTTTTTCATTCCCCTCCTGTCTTTATTCTTGCAAACTGATTTTCTCTGGATGTGTACAGGTATGCAATGAGCTTTGCAGCATTGGACTTGAAGAAGCTTTACGTGAGACGAACACCAGCAGATTCCAAGACCATTCATGTCTTGTCAAGTGGTTTGAAGGCGATGTTGTCCTGGCATGGGATTCGCACCCTCCAGGTTGGTCTGTTGTTCCTTCCTAGCTTGAAGTGTTACTTGCCTTCTAGATACCAACCATACAGGCTCATTATACAATGCTCAAGTGTGTTTCATATGGCAGCAATTCTGACCTGAGATGTAAAAGGCATGTCAATTTTGAATGGATAAGATGCAAGTCCTTTTTACATTCTTGACTGGAGAAAAGGTGGCACTCAGTAAAGAGAAGATTTCTGCCTTTTGCAGATGGGTTAAATTGATTTGTATCATACTCAGAATCTGCCTCTCATCTATGCACATGATGGATTTGCAGGAATGTCGTGAAGCATGTGGAGGCCAGGGTTTGAAAACTGACAATCGAGTTGGCCCTGCCAAGGCTGAGTATGATGTGCAGTTAACTTTTGAGGGGGACAACAATGTTCTTATGCAGCAGGTTGGCAATTGCAGCCACACTTCAATCCAGAGGCTCATTATGGTTCTGTCTTTATTCTTGCATTGCTGCATTATTGAACAGTATAGTACATAAGAGTTTTACTTATTGGTTTTCAGGTCAGTAAAGCATTACTGGGTGATTACTTTGCTGCTCAAAGGAAAGGCAAACCTTTGGAGGGGTTGGGATTGGAGCATATGAATGGACCTTCTCCTGTCATTCCATTTGTGCTTGACAGAAACACACTGCGCAACAAGAATTTCCAGGTATTGCTATGGTTGTCTTTTGTTGTTGCCGCTGTTCTGAATCAGAGAAGAACCTGTGTTTGATATCATCTGAAGTTTGGTACAACAGCAGGTCAAGACAGTTAACACAGTATAAGGAAAAGGTCATAATCGTTTGCCAACCAATCTGCTGCTTTTGTTTTATCCGATTGAAATTATCTTAATTTCTGGTTATTTCTGGTATTTCTTCTTCTCTCTGGATATTTTACTGTTAATGCGTTGATTCTGTCTGCTTTCTGGGGATGAACTAGTTGGCCCTCTTTCAACTGAGGGAACGAAATCTTTTGGAGCTCTTGAGTGCAAAAGTCAAGAAGTTATTATCAAAGGGATTGTCAATGACAGATGCAGTCATTGCGGTGCGTTCATCCCCTCATAACCACAGATAATAACTTATGGTGTTCATTGGGCTGACCACATAATTCAAACAGTGTACGTGCTTTGAAAAGAGAAATGAAGGAATCCCATCAATGTATTGACCAAATGCAAAAATCCCCCATGAGTCCTCAATTTTTAAAGAAATGTCATAGCAGCTTTGCTTTTGTGATATGAACCAGTAGACTCCTTTCACTTCAACATTCCACAGAAGAATCCCATCTGGTCCCTTTATCCGTTTTCCTTGTCTTTACATGAGGGACACCCCTGAGAGGCAACCATATGTGTGGATTTTCTCCTCCAACTTTCAAACCAGACATGTGACCTTTAGCACGTGATAACTCCTACCATTGATTCATTGATGCTTTAAAAATAAAACAACCAGCAAGCTGTGGTTGGTTTCTTTTTCCCATGAATCTCTTGTTGTGAGCTCTTGAAACAGGACATAACAAGGAGCTCACAACAAGGCTGATGTCCAAAGTTGATTGTTGTATGCTAGCAGAGCTATCAATTAGCGGAGCACTTAGGTGTAGCATTTTCAGAGCGCACTGTGCTGGAGAGCATTTTAGCTGCTGAGGAGCTGCAAATGGCAGGGCCATTGAAGGTAAACTAGCATTGCCACATCTGCTACCACCTTTTCACGTCTTTTTCATCTTGTTTCTCCAGAGAGCAGGAAGGTCCTACTTGACACCCAAAAGACAGCCTACATTTCTCCACTTGGAAATCAACAAGTTGTCAAGGTTGTAGAAGCCAACATGCATCTTTGTTCCTAAGGCATTTTGAAATTTGTCTTTTCTGCAGGATGTACTTGGCCTTTTAAGGACCCTGTATGTGCTATCAGCAGTTGATGAGGGGCCTGCTTTCCTGAGGTCTGTAATTTTCTAGATCGTGACATATTGCTGATACTTGTTCCTTGTTTTGTACTTGTTCCTGCATCCATCCACTTCTTTTTGCTTCATCTGAACTGGGCAACAATGATATCACAAGTTTTGTAAATCTAGCTTTGTCTTTCTTTTGTTTCTTTCTCTTGTGGTGCTTATACAAGGAACAAATCGAATGTGCAGGTATGGTTATCTGTCACCTCCACAGTCTCAGCTGATTGCAGAAGAAGTATCAGCCTTGTGTGCAGAACTCCGGCCTCAAGCATTAAATCTGGTGAACTCTTTTGGAATTCCACAGTCACTCCTTGGCCCAATTGCATCTGACTGGATTGAATATAACTCATGGGAAAATGTTTAACACGACCAAGGAGCTTTCCTTCAAGCAAAGAACTATGTCTTGTAGTCTAACTGGAACTAATGTCACTTAACACACCAAGACAAAGATCATACTCTTTATTGGTTCAATCTTAATCTGCCAACAGCTGTTTGGCAATTAGCTCCAGTTCAATTCCATGGAGATGCACTCTGTGACACTGGACTTTGCAGCAATGAGGAGTGCACTGACTCTGTTTCAACAGAGTGCTGAATAGATGTTTCATTTGCAGTTTTCAATGCCTTACAATGTGTGGACAGTTGTGTAACAAAGATTGGATTCTTTTATGTGTGCAATGAATCTGCCTGTAGGAACTGTACCTCTGAGGTTTGAATGTCATCCATGCAGTTGAGAATGTAGTGACCTTGCCAGTGTGCAATCCCATTTTGTGGAACACCCTTGTGCAAGGCAGGCCCATAAAGGGTGGGTCGGGGGGGGGGGCAGCCCTGCCATTAATGTGGCCAATGGCTTGTTGTTCTTTCAACTGTGAGTGAGATTGTGGCATGGAGAAAACAATGGCAGCTTGGTGAGACAATATTTAAAGGGACATGAGGTAGCATCAAAGTGCAAGATGTTCATTGCATTTCTAGTAGAGAGTAGAAAGATACATAAAAGATATCTAATGTTGTAATTGTATTTGAAGATAGCTAAAGGTGAATGTGATGGTGCATTTGGTTATAGGTTATGTATTAGGATTTTTGAGAATAAGAGCCATCACTAAACAGCATTCATATTGAACTACTATACCTCCTTTGCTTGTATTGATAGCCTCTGGCAAATACAATTTATTTTATGTTTTCAAAAGTCAACACAAAAGTGGCATAACAAGTGCAAAGAAGAATATGGTATTGCACTTAATTTTGAGTCTTTAAGTGTCTTGGTTATTGAGATGCATCATTGAGTTTTAACTTGCATGATGCATGAATTTCCATATGAAATCATTAAGTGGTTAATGCACTGAAGTGGATGGTAACTAATTGTTCACAAGGTTATTATTTGTGTACATGGGTTTGATGAAAGATCTCTTTGTTGAACTATCAGCTTAAATGGAAGGTTGCAAGTGTTAAAGTAAAACTTAAGGTGCAACCTGTTTGATACACTTACTATGTTTGGTTAAACTACATTTGTTGAAAAGACAGTATATTTAGAATAAAAAGAGTTTGAGGGTGTTCATTTTCGTCATAAGAATAGTGGTAATGATTCCTATGCACCATGTGATATGAGGTTGGGTGTTAGGGTTGGTGTGTGGCCAATAGATTTGCACACATACACCTGTACACAAATTGCAATAGAAGTTAGAAAAATGTTATTGCAAGATTTCCATAACAAAAGAACAAAATGAAGTCATATATTGATGATCGGTGATTTACATCCAGGTTTTTTTTTTATTGGGAAATGGAGTTGTTAGTTGGGGTAATGAAAGGTAGACATCAATTGTTATGTCACTAACAATAGTTAAATATATGGTAACTTTCCAAAACACAGTGTGTTCCATATGGCTTTTGTCAATTCCTAAAAGCATTAGTCATTTTCAAGCAAGCCCATTATGAAGGTTTGAATATCAACATGCTTCGAAGTTCCTCCATTACTGAACGAGATATTTCATACTAGGTAACCTTGGTGATGAAATAACTATTAGCATAGTTATTAGTCATGCACCATTCATTTCACATAATGATCTTTATAGCCTATGAATAGAAATGGAGACTGATGCACTCTGGCTCTTGTTTGCCATGCATTAGAGCTAGCTACCACATTAGGTTTTTTACATGGAGGCAAAGATCTTTCTGTGTGTGCACAATTAGGTAGCCTACTTGTGAATTGATTGTATGAAGTAGTAGCGTCTTGTCAGTTTGTTGGAATCAAGTGCTAGACTATTTTGACAAAGTAACATTTCCATTTGCAAATTAGCACCACAATCTTGATTGAAAATCTTTGCTCTTTATATTTGAGTCATTTTAGTTTGTTTGCAAAAACATTTTCTTGATGAAGCATTTCCAATAGGTTATGGACTCATGCCTAAACACTACTTTCTAGTCTTACTTTTTCAGGTAATGTTTACATTTACATCACAAGCAAACACAAAGAGTAATAGTTCATAGTTTTTTCCCTTTAAAGAAATATATAAACTTCTTTATTCACATCCTCATTTTCTTTCTTTTAAAAGAGGCCTTTCTTCTTTGATTCTTGTTGTCAATATCATCTAGTGTCAAAAGTCTAGAACATAGTTAGTCATGGATCTTGCCAGAGCTAAGCAATGTTGAGAGATGCAAATATGAAGGATTTGTCATGTGGAAGCATTAGACGTGAGTAAATAGATGTTGAGAGATAACACTCAGATTTAGGAGATATAGGTCATGAGCAATAGTAGGGGTGGAAGATTCATTTGAAAATTAATTGTAGGGTAAGGACACAGGATGGGGGCATTTCCAAAATCAGGGACCTAAGATGAGGCAGTGAGTCCAACCCTGCATTTGGGAATGTCCCCACCTCCACATACTTTCCATTTTACTGATAGGAAAGCACAAGGTGAAGGTTATCACGAACCTAACATACATAGATGACAAGGCATAAGAGGGGGAGGGTACTTTCCCCTACTCCATAAGAGTGGGAGAGATCTGATGCCAATAAGAGACTTTCCACCTTAAGGATAGGTATCAGATAAGTGTAAGGTGGAAAAAAACACACCTGAAAACTCCTCCTCTTGCATTTTATGTTACACAGAATGTTACAAGTGCACTGAAATTCGGTCACATAACCCCCCATTATGAATGCAATTCAACTCTTCACCAAGCCTCAATCTATCAATACATCTCATAGGTTGGTACCTGAAAACAGAAGTCAGGAACTTGGCTGGTGCAACATCAGACTCAACTTCTTGCTTAGAAGGCAATGTATAGACTGCCCACTCCAGTAGTACCAAAACAGGCCTGCCAGAAAGTATAATGTGTAGACAGGAGAGGTTCTGGGTCTTCACAGATTCCAAGCCCAAACCCCCTGGCACTGTCTTTGAGAACTTAATTTGAAGGTAGAATTCTGCATGTGAGATAGCTGACACTGAAGGTGTCAGGACACCACTTGGGTGCAGGAAGCTCATACTAGGGAAGAGGCAATAGACACCTCAGCAAACCACACATGGACATCAACCTGATTCCAGGTTTTCTCTCCTGGGGCTACCAAACACAAGCCTATTACTTTTAATCTTGCAGCTCCTTGCAGCTCCTTGCAGCTTCACCACAAAACTAGGTGCACCCAGCATGTGTTTTTACTGTCTGATCTGCACAATTAGCCAAGATACACATTTCCCAGTTAGGTATCACCAGTTGGATACAATCACATGGAGATTCACACACTCTGAAACTCCCTGTAAATTCTCTGTCATGCATTGAGCTTTGTCTCCACAGAAGCACATATCGTAAGACAACAGGCAACAAGCTGTAGTAATGGCCTTTTTGGCTATCACAGCTAGGATATGAAAACCAGAGATGGATTGTGAGGAGAGAATATAACACAGCCTATAGAACTAAATATTTCTACAATCAACAAGTTTTAAACCTCAAATTTGTAATTTAGAGCTCTATGATTTTGCAATACATACATCTGTCCTGGTCATCACAAAATCCAATACTATCCTCTGACTCCATGTAAGGAGATAGGTAGTGTCAGTTTAAAAAATCATGAATGAAAATGAGCTCACAATTGAGTTCCAAGTCAAGGTAAACCTACTGTTATTGAGGTGGCTGCACACCACCCATATTAGTTGACTGATGGTGGTGATGCTGCTGCTGTTGCTCCTGCTGCTGGTATTGCTGCTGCTGCTGCCGATGTTGCAACATGTATGTATTGTACATGTCCATGTCAAAAGGCTGAACACATGAACGACTCCACAGAGCGTGACAGCAGGAAACAATGATGTCACTCCCCAAAGTGTATTATCAAGTGCAAATCATTCCAGTGATTGGTGGGAAGAGGCTAACAGAGATCATGGATGATGTCTAATAGCACCTATAGAGTCCAGATATTAACAAACAAGTGAAGACCTAAGTGAATCCAACCCAAGCACCTTCATTCACAAAGCTCACTTTAAAAGGTTTATGAGTGCTGGAAATCAATACCACACTACAATCAAGAATCTGCAAGCTCTCACCTGATTTGCTGCACTATCCATGTTACACCCAACCTGTTTAACAATTTACTCTGTGGTGATAAAGATATTTGCACAATTTCAACTTGTAGCTAATTCTGGTTAAATGAAATGACCATCAAATTATGGTCCTATGTATGTGAGCATCCAATCTAGAGAGCAAAAAGAATAGGTAAACTCAGTGGCACCTTAGGAATTTGCAGGGGCTGCTGATGCTGGCATGTGAGATGACCATTCAGAGGTTCCATAGCATTTAGATTGTGAACTCCCAGGTTGTGCACATTAACCATGCTCAGAGAAGTAACTGGTATATAACAATTGTGTGAGGGCCCAGCAGGAGATGGCAACAGCATACCAGCTTGCCCTGAGTTGGATGCAGCCATGTCCCTCAGACTCATGCCTAGGTCCATACCCATCCTCATTGCCATGCCCATTCCCAGGGAGGACATGTCCATCATCTCCGGGGCTTGCATCTGCAAATGTTGCATACCAGAGGGCATGACCATTGGTGGTATGCTCTTCCCCGTGCTGGACACCATCTGTTCAACCATAATGAACAGCAGAAGAAATCTTGTAAGTGAAATGTTTAAATAAGCATTGTCTCCAGAAGAACAGCACCAGTATACCATTGTGTTGTATTGTTGAAGCCCAGTACCTGAAGTTGTAGCTGAAGCATCTTGATGTATTCAACCGCCTCAGCCAGCAATGAAGCTTTGTCTGTCTGAAGTACAAAATCAGAATTGCAAACCTTCCTTCATAGCACTGCTAGGCAACTTCACAAGATCACAGTGAATTTGAAACTACCACAAGACAGTCGAATCCTCAAGAAATCCATGATCTCAATTCATCCCTCCATGGGATCACCTCAGTTGAGAGGTTGGTAAATGCACACTGGCAAGAAAGTACTTAAATAGAAGTGAAATTCTAGCATAAAATTGCTCAATAACTACCTCTGAACACAAATTCTTTTCAGAGATACTTACTTTGTTACAGTTTGGAATTACCATTTGCAGGGCCTTCATCTTCTCATTGATTCGGTCTCTCCGGCACTGTAATGACAGTCCACAAGCATGGTAGAACTGTCAATTGCACATGAAACAGAAGACATGAGATTGTACCTTACAATCAGGTTGTCACCATAACAATTGCAACTCAGAGAACAAGGCCCAAAATAACACAGATCCTGAGCAATCTGAAAAAAGAGGTGCATACAAACAAGAGGTTAAAACCTACACGCTCAGAACGGTTATGGACTTCTGCAGTCCTTGTTCTCTTGGAGGTGCTTGCACGCCCTTCTGGAGGCTTCTTATTATCAGCTGACTGGTCCTCTCCATCAATGAGGAAATCCATCTTAGAACTACAATCCTGTATGGGCAGAAGATGGGATTGTTATTCAGCACAGCAGAAAACAGTAGCTCTCAATTCCTACACACCTGACTCTGTTCAGAAGCCTCTTTAGTAGGAAGATCATGCCAGTCACAAACTGCAATAGCAATTCCTTCACACATTGACACTGCTGGACTTGTTTGCAAGGGAACCGCCAGAAGACAGCACGACTGAAACTGGGCAGTGACTATGTAAACAGCTCAACTTTGGGGTGCATCAGCCAATTGGAACTCCAATCTTCAGTGCCAATTAAAACACAGAGCAAAAATAAATGTACTCACTTCACTCTGACATTCCGGTTCTTCTGTCACAATAGCTTTTCTTTTGTTACTTGTTGAAGCTTCTTTGGGCCTTCCTGCACTGTTGCCATGCCCACCTGCAAAGTAGGATATGTTAAGTTTATGAGCATCTGGAACCTGTTGCCCCTGAGACATCCCTTGGTCTGCAGACTCTAATACAGCATTACCTGCTAAATTGGACATTTGAAGCACTTCCTGTTCAGTGGGCTTAGTCTTACAAAGCACAGCTTCCCCTTCCAACACTGTTTCCATCTCCTTTCTAATCACTGGAATGGGGACTGGTAGCTGAGTCTTCCAAATCATAGCTTCTGATTCCAACACAGATGCTTCCACCTCCTTTCTAGTGACTGAAATGGGCACCATCCCCTCATCATCTACACCTGGGATTTGCTGCTGGCTCTTGGTGCCCTGAACATGAATCTCAATGTTCTTCTGGGATCCCATTTGACCTGTCCCTGCTGTACTTGAATCAGCAAATGTGGACCAACTTGAGGTGCTTGCTTCAACATTCGCTTCTGCTAAGGGTTGTGTAGAAAGCATGTTGGATGGGGTGTCAGGTAGCATTCCTATACCCTGAAGGTTCTTCATTCTTGCAGCTGACCTAGAGAAGTCCAAGAAGTCAAAATGGGCCAGTTTTCTAGCAGAATCAGGTTGCATGTTGTGCATACTTGCCCTTGGCTGTGGTTTCAGAGGTGGAAAGGGAGCCAGGAGTGGTCTTGAAGCAGGTGGATAGGTTCTTGGAGGAGCCTGACTTGTTGATGAATAGATACCAAAACCCTTGGAAGAATTGGGAGTAAGGCTGTCAGGTTGCCATTTTAATGTCCGCACTTTGCTGAAGGCCTCTGCACCTCTCTGGGGTATTATACCAGCTGCACGGCCTGCACCTAATGTCATTGCAACCTCAGCGCAGGTAGTCTTGTTAACTGCAGGATTAATTGCTATGCTGTTTGGTACTGAGATATGTGGCAAACAGCGTGGTTCTTGTCCCACAAATGACTCTTTCACCACTTTGATGTTGGAACTTGGCAGCTCTCCAAAAACATCAGAGCAATACTTCCTTTCCAAGGAATCATGAAGTGGATACTGCAACCATGACACCATCTTGTCATCATGGTGGTTGATGTTTGTCACCACTGTCATCTCAGCAGCTGTCTCACTCACTATTGTGTCCAGTCTGGCATCCTTGTTGGCAGATGGAACAGATGGCTTCAATGCTCTCACCCCATCCTGTGATACTTCTCCACTGTTCCAGTGTGGTGCAGAACCAGGATGCCAGTGTGACTTACTGCTGTTGCTACCTTGGCCCTCCATTTCTACAAGCCCATTCTCAGTCTACCATAGTTTGATGGTGGCTTGATCTGGTCTGTAAAACTTCACACCAGCAAAACAGTTTAGACTTCAGACATCACATATTACCTGCGCCTGCCACCATCCCAATCACACTCAAATGGAAATTCCAAAGCCTTCACAATAATGTGCATTAGCAATTAATTTACTTTCAAAAGGTGAGTAGCCCCAGGGGACTCATACAAGCCAAACAGAAAAGTAAATTTCTTGTCAGCCAGGTGCCCCTTCACCTCTCACTAAAGGAAGATGGTCATGTGAAGGGATGATGGAATGTAGCATCCCACTCTGGACCACAGAGACTCATACTCTGCAACAAGCCAAAACATGAAATATTGACCACCTAGCTCTCTCAGATGTTGAAATCTACTCATCAACTACAAATAAACAACTCCAAACAGAAATTCAGCCTTTTTCAACCAAATGAGGTCTGTTTCATTGAAACATAACATCATAGCCATATTAGCATTACATCGTACCACAATCATGACCTGGAATATACAAGGTTAAACAGATTGTTGTGATAACAACATAATCCACTGGTTGTGTGATTGCTTTGCTAGTGAACAAATATTGGAATGCATAGATACAGCTTAAGAGGTGTGGCAGTACCAGGTGACATATTTAGACCACCAAATCCAGAACTCACATCCTCTTCAACAATTATGGCTTCAGAAAGTGTTGCCTTCATACTGACATCTTCTCCAGAATACCCCCTACAACCAAGCAAATCCACTGCAACCACTCTGGTTCCCTGGAAAGGACTTCAACTAACTACCAATCAAAGATGTCTGGGATTCTTTTATCCAAATAAACACCTCCAGAACATGTCTTCATGCAGGTCCACCTCCCTAACTGCTGCCATGGATCATTAGATGTCCTTGACTCATTCACAAACCCAGTCTCCCTTAGACATCTTCCAGAAGAAACAGCTGCCACTGACATACCAACCTGCTCCTGTTGTGGAACAACAGCTGCACAGGTGAGTTAGAATTCTGTTGCTCAGTATCAGGGTCCCTCCTATACCATCCTGTGAAGAACCCTAGATCAGGGGTGAGCCAGGCTGACACCCCCAAGTTTGAACATCCAAAGTGGTTTGGCTAAGATTCTCATGTGATGCCAGCCAGTCAGATCAAACCTCAGCACACCTGTTTAAAAAAATTCTGTCTCTTTAGAGAGTCCCAAAGTATGTGTGCTGGTATCTGTGAACAGAGGAAAACACAGGAAAAGATGAACAAATTGCTAGGAGTAGTTGAAGAACATCCATGAACTTCACTTACACTCTTTCACTGCTGAAATGCAAAGTTTGAAATCAAGCAAAGGGCTTGAGTCCTCCCATGACTGAGTCTGTGGTATCCAATGTCTACATCATCCAAATACCATATGAACAGTTTCAACTTCTGCAACATGTAAACCAGGACATTGCCATGGAACTGACGTGGGTCCATACACTACCCCCATGCCAGTAGACATACAAGAGGGTCTCTTTTGAAACTCCTGTACATGTGATGGGAACTCCCAGCCTGAAGGTACACAGAATCTGACAATAGGAAGGCGTATTGCCACTCAGGTGAAGCTGCAATTGAGCCTAAGGGGAGACCTCCTTCCAAGGGATCCAGAAACAAGATAGCCATTCACTACTTGGACCAACTATCTAATCCCGAATAGATGGATGCCATATCCATGTTTCAATGGGTCACACAAGTGTCCTCAGTCACCAGTTCTCAAAGAATGCAATTCTGGGCACAAGCCGGCATGCCTCTGGGATGACAAGCCAGCTGTATCATGTGGGCTAGGTTAGCAAAACTCTGTTTACACTTGCATCAGGATTCAGGTGAGAAGACATGAGGATATAAGTGAGATTTGAAGGCTATACTGCTGTCTAGGTTGAATCTGGCCCGATTGCAGAATCCAGAAAAAACTGAAAACAAGAATATGAACTACAATTTGACCCTGCAGAATCCACAGAAACCTGCAAGATGCGCTCTACCGACTGGTCAGAAACATCATCATGTACATGTGATATTGGCTGCAAGACGCAGAAGAAGCAGAGTCTACTGAATCAAAGAACCACAACAATCGCCACACCATTATCCTCCTCTAGAATTCCGGTCCAAATACCGCAGATGTTTTCCAAGGCGGTGAAGGAAGGAAGAAAGAAACTGCTACCAAAGGAGTAACAGATATTGTAAAAGACCACTACTACTCGACTCTGTGTGGGAGAGGGCCGTACTATCATGAGCCACTTAGGCAAAGCGCGAAGTGTAGAAACAAGACTAGATTCATCGTCGAAGCTCAAACTTGAGTCAGCAACCTCTTGGCGAAGGATCTATACAAGCCATGAGCGACACCAGCGGTACTTGCCGCAACTCACGAAGCCAGTGAACAACGCGCTGCTTCTGGTCACTGCCTTCTTTCCCTAAACAACGAGCTCCTGGAACTATCTATCTCCTTGCTTCACTCGCCGCCCGCATTCCTGCTCTTCACCACTACCGTAACTTCAAAAATCTCTCCGCACTCGTGCAGATCAAGTATTCAATTTATTCCACCTAAGATTATCGCATCCAAGTGCAGAGGCATCAGGTACTTCCTGTCGCTGCGAGCCTGATCAAATCATTGCGTTCGTCGTGCCGTCGAAGTCTCGAAACAGCAAAGGACATCATTGGAACGAGAAACGCTAACAAGGGAGAGCTGGAGTTACGTCGTTCCACCCCTTCTGCCGCTGATTTCCGTCACTTCCTCTCCACAGCAATCGGCCGGCTGACAACAAGCAAAGGTTGAAGCAGACGAAGCCATGCAAAACTCGAAACTACGGAAAACAGCACCGTACAACGTCGCCCTGACTGCAATTCCGGGACCTCACCACGTCGTACTGCAACCCCGAACCAGACTCGAGGAATTATTCTATGTTTCAAATCCTCAAACAAGATCGAATTGAGCTCAAAAGCGATCCCGCAAGAAAGAAAAGAAAAAGAGAAAGAAAAATCCGCCCTCCAATAGACAAATTAATAAGCTCTTCATCCCCGCAACTTACTCGCAGCTCCTCCGCCGTTACGGTCCCCTGGGAAAGCTCCTCCGGCGTTCGTCACCCGCACTCCGGAGCGAACAATTCGAAACGAACGCTGATCAGCCAAGACGAAAGCAGTAGAGGCTCATAGGCGTCAAGGGGCTACGTAATCGTAGCCTGTGCGAAACGGGACACTAGCCCCGAGTTCTCCCCCCAACTAACTGCGTAGGGTAAAGCCCTTGGGTGAGGGCGTTACCGAAATTGGTGCTTGGCTTACACCTACACAAAACCCGTGCAAGCTAGGCTTCACATGGGCCCTAAAATGATAATGCCCTTGCCCAAGGGCTTTATCCGAAGTAAAGACAACCTTAAAAAATAATCCTTTGTGATCTTTCTTCATTTTCGCCCTTTGTTTGGGCATATGCTTATCTTGCATTGTTTTTGTTTTGGCACTGTTTTTGATCACCTCTTTGCGACAATCTTTGGTTATAAAGTAATTTTTTTTCACTGAGGATAGGAATTTCCAAATCGTAATGCCGCTGCCCAAAATAAGTACACTAATAATGGAGGGCTTTACAAAGAGTAATTTTCCCTACCACAAACTGGGACGGAAATTATAAATTGCTCAGGGTATCTCCCTCTTCTTCATCCTATTTGGCAGGTTCTCTCACTTTTTCATCCAGTGATTTCATGTTTCATTCACTCAGTTACTTTTTTTTCATCCTGAAAATGGGCTGCAGCCATTACGTTTGGTAACTCCCTGCTCCTAGACATACCCTACACAACATTACCTGCTCAGAAAAGTAAAGTGCCTCCTCCTCTGAGTGGCAGCAAAATTATATTTTGCAATATGCATTATAAATACACTGAAAAATTTATGTGTGGTCGGTCTTTTACATTCGGAAGAGCAGCTAGACTCTAGGCTACGCTTTAGATTTTAGGGCTACAGACAGTGCCGAAGAGGGTAGCATTGGACTGCTCTGGCGCAGCTAGAATAAGGCTTTCGACCCCTACCGAAAAGGTGCCTTGCAAATTTAGTGGAGGGTACAGCTCAGGCAATGGTGAATAAGGACCCGCTCCTTACTGAGAGGAAAAATCATGTTGCTTGGTTCTGATTTCAAAAGGAACCTTAGGTCCTGGGCTTTATTTTTGTTATGATGAAATTTTTGATTGAGTGTTGGGACCAATTTTTTGGATTTTAAACACCCCTAGTTTTGGTCATTTTCACAAAGAGTTTAGAGTCAGGCCAGTTTAAGATTAGGTCTAGTTTGATTTTCATTCCACATAACTAAATAAACAAAAGTCAATAGTATTTTGTTTAATTAGTGCACACAGCTAGAGATTATATATTATTAATTATGTACAATCAATAAAATGCAAAACTTGCTTAAAATGTAGGACCAAGCTTATATTTTTTAAAATAAGATTGTCCTTATATACTTAAAGAATCTAAACCTTTTTAAATGGGGCAACACCACCAATTTAGGTTCTAATTCAATTTTGAAGGAACTAGTTGTTCGATTAGGTTTCAATGATACTTCCAACAAAATTTGAGACCTTTGAATCAAAGACCTTAGAACCTAACTTATAACTTGGACTTGAATCTACCAACACTAGTAAAAACTTGGTCCAAGTTTTTTTTGAACTTTTTTATTTTGGTGATACTTGTACTACACGAGCGGGTTTAGGACCGAAACTATGTATAATTACTACATAGTTATGAAGTCTATGTTTTTGGGTTGTAAAACTATCATCCCACCTTACTTTTGATTATGCAAACCTCACCAT